>JAEEGI010013688.1_pt1 | contig 17178 bp, 11 predicted proteins | sample 8958751 | NCBI WGS metagenome assembly JAEEGI01 (sample SAMN16246545, study PRJNA631951) | gut metagenome | biome: gut microbiome; feature: rumen; material: KS-attached | host: Bos | place: Iran: Karaj | collected 2018-10
CAGTATCAGTTTATTCTCTTTATCCATATAATTATAACGTTTTTATTCCGTCCTTATTTCGTGCCTCCGTAATACTATCAGCCTTCATACATCAAACATCAGCCCTCTTACATCAGTCATCTTCAGCGGATCAAAGAACCGTCCCGTGATTCTTCAATAATTTTTTTTCTTGTTCTTATTTCTCTTGTCATTATCTCATACTCTTCTTCGGATTTTGGCGTCTTTGGGTCAACAATGAACCACCACGTGTCAAGTACCAGTTCCACTTACACACCTTTGAATGTCCATACTATTTCTTAGTTATCAAATTATACAAATTCTTTGCTACAGCTTCTGCAAGAAGCACAGGCACACCATTGCCAATGATTTTAAACTTTGCAGATTGTCGTCCTGGTCCCCATACATACCTGTCATCTACGCTTTGAATTCTCAAAGCTTCTCTCACTGTAAGGCGCCTGTTTTTGTAAGGATGAAGAAAAACTTCATTATTACCAAAGCAGGTAGTTGGACTATAACGGAAACGATGCAATCTTTTAAAAGAACGCCTTTTGGTATCTCCTTCGTTTATAAGCAATCTTTTATCTGCGTCTTTTGCGAAGGCGAAATATTCATTACCATTTGGCAAGTCTTCAGCATCCTCTAAGCATCTTTGTACACATAACTCAAGTGGAATGTCTTCAGGTTTTTCCACGTTTGCAGTTCCAAAAGGGATATCTTCTGGCCATTTAATTGTAGTATGAGCATCTGGATACTTGGGAGTAGGCCACGGGAAATGCATACTTCTAACGTCTTGCATTGTAGGTTCAATTGTATCGAATACATTAAATGCATCCTTTCTTAGCCCTACTATAAATACGCGTTTACGATATTGGGGAACGCCAAAATCTAGGGCATTCAGAGTCGTACGATCAATATAATAATCTTCGCTTAACAGTTTTAATAACAATGTATCTAGAATACGCTTCGGATCTTTTCTCATAAGAAGACCTACAACATTCTCCATCACAAAAAATGTAGGCTTCATTTTCTTAATACGCTCAAAGAATACATGAGTCATTTTGCCACGTGTACCCTTAAACCCATCCCCTTTTCCATTCATAGTAAAATCTTGGCATGGAGGGCCTCCAATAATTCCCCACATACTTGGAACTCCTTTAGGGAAAGCTTCCTTTAAAATAGCATCGGGGGATAAATAAGACAGGGACTCTGTACTTGTAATTGGACAATACTTCTTTTTATGTCCTCTTCCCCATGAAGAGATACCCTCGTCATGTAGTTCTGCAAAAACTTTTTCGTATTCATTTGCATACACGACTTGGAAACCAGCATTCATGAATCCCATATCCATGAATCCGCCACCAGAAAAAAATGAAACGACAGGTATTTTATCTTTTTTTTTCTTATTATAGTTCATATATAATTGTATTATTCGAAATCTTATAACTGCTAGATGGTTGAGCCATGTTCGAGTTGAGAATATTTATAAGCGATAGTTTCTTATCGACATATTGTTCTGGCATATCTAAATGAAACTCCTCCAATCCCGATAAAGTAATTGTATCACCCGTGGTTGTTGCTAACTCAAACAAATTAGGACTGATGACTTTTTTTACTACACCTATAATATCAGTGAAAAAGGTGTTTTGGCTCATATCTCTTTGTTCACATATATGGCGAACTGAGCATAACGAACACGATTCACATGGTTTTAATCCACTGTTAAATTCTCGTTTTTCAATTATTTGATTCAACTTTCTTATTGTTTGTTGTACTTGGATAAGATATGATGCATTCAAGCCCTTGTCATACTTAACGAAATGTCTGTTGCCATCAATATCTACAAGAGAAAGTGACTTTATTGATCCGAGTTTAAGATGTTCACACATTATTGCATAAAGGTGCAACTGAGTAACATATTCCTTTTTTATGTTATCTGTTTCATCAATAACAACACCTGACTTGTAATCAATTATGTCAATACCATCAGGATTCAAGCGTAGCTTATCAATAACTCCACGTAAGCCAATATCAGTACAATCAATCCAATATTCTGAATAAGTTTTCGTTTTTTCTGAATTCCCTTCATTATGCGAACTACTATTGATAATAGAAAGTGCATAACGGAAGCATTTGTTTCTTTTGTCATAGTCATTAATATCAACATTTTGTAATGTTGGATAATATTGTCTCAATTTATCTTCCTGCGCTTTTACTAGCTCTTCCCATTTGGACGATAAATCTTTTATAGAGCAGAGCTCCTTTTTAGTAGATAACTCGTAAATCTTATGGACGATGGTTCCTATAAGTGTGCTTTTGGAAGTCGGTAAAAGATAACGTCTGTCATTAAATGAATCTAAAGCCTTTTGAAGTAGCAATTGATATGAGCAGCCCGTATCTATCCATGAGAAAGAACTTGGAGACAATGTTTTTATCACAACATTGTCCCAAGTGTTCTTAATATCAGGAATTTTAACGAATTTCATATTCACTGATTCTGTAAGTTCTGAATATACTCATAACAATTGCTTGTACGCCTTAAAAGATTAAAGGTGTCTATTGTAATTATGTCACTATTATTCCAATTTTTATTGTGAAGAAGAGAAGCTTCAAGGACAGAATCTGCAATAATTCTTGTTGACATCCCTTCCCATAAAGGATGTGATGCGAACACTGGCTTACGTCTTCCACTTGGATCATATAGATATGGTATTCCATCACTAGTCTGTTCTAATTCGAAAACCATTGTCCCAGAAGAAGTACGGAAAAATCCTTCGTTTAACGCTATAAGAAGAGTTTTAGCGAATTCTTTCCATCCCTTTAGCTCCGGATAATCAAAATTTCCATCAGCTCCAGCCCTATAAGAGGAATCTATCATAATTCTAAACAGAGCGATTCCCAATCTCCAGTCCAAAAGTCCATGATATGGCATATTCCTATAAGTTTTTAGGCACTTGTAGCACGAGGAGTCACAATCATCAATGTGCTCATCACCGAGCATCTGTCTAAAATATGAGTCTTCACTATTACTGCCTAATATCCTATTAATATAGTCATCAAAGCAGTTATAGAAATCTGCGACAAACCCGGAGCCGTTAATCTTCTCATCTGCAAGACATACCTCTCCTAAATATCCGGGCTTTGATAGAACTTCAACTACGTCAATCTCTGTAGGATCAACATCAAGTTTAGATGCTATGGCTCTTTGTATTAAGAAAGAGAGTGAATAATATGCAGCTCTAACACCTTGTGTTCTGAAATCTAATTTCCCATTATCATTACAATGGAAGGGTTCTAAGGTTAAACCGTGGATTCTATTTTTAGGAGAAAGTGTTATTACATTCGTGATTTTTTGAGCTGCTAGATGTATTCTCTCCATCTGACCATTGGGAGAAATAAAAGTTCTAACATCTTTATTATCATCTGATCTTAACTCTATATCAGTTTGAAGCGTTTGTGGCTGATCTGTCCCATTATATACAGGGGTGGCAATCCATTGTAGGGCTGATGAAGAAAATCTTGTTCCTCCTAAGGTATAATGAACACTGCACTCACAACCTTCTATTTCCTTATCACTAATACGCCATGTTTTGCCCTCTTTAAGTAAAGAGAGATCAAAATTCATGTTAGTAGGACATGGTAAAGTTATAGGATTTGCAGAGCTCTCCATTCTAATGCCATTGCGCTTAACCAATATTTCAGCGTCATCTTTCTGATCGAAGCCCTTAGATAAACTGGTTATAAAAGCTGCTGGGGTACATATGGTTGATGGCGTCATGGGCGCACCACATGATTCACAGCTCATTTCATTGTTAGAATCAAGACTATTCGTGACCATTTTGTTGCAACTAGGATTACTGCAAGTCCATAGAGTCAGTCTTAATGGGAAAACGGGTGAATTTGGTGTTCCTTTAGTCTTAATATATTTCCGTCCTTGCATACCTTCTCCATAAATAATTGACGGTTGAGTAAAACCGATGGAAGTTAAAATATGCTTGTCCTTAGTTATTGAAGAACCTGGTGCAAAGGCCGTAATTGCTTGGTCTATTGGACGAGACACGGAAGATATTTCTTCTTTTATCTCATTCCCACGTGCATATTGCAAACTATGATATAAAACTCTATCTCTTGTTGGCATACCATACATTGGAAGTACACCAGCTTCTGCTAGACACTCTGCCAAAGTATCCGCAACAACAGACTCATCATCTACAGCATAGCCTATCTTTTTGAAAAGGTTACTATCCTGTTCTGTATTGTGTGCAAACAAGGATAATTTATCAATTAATGTTGCGTCACTAGTTAACAATGATGCAATTTTTCGGAGAAGTGCCATATTCGAATTACTCGAAAGCCAAGTATTGATTTCATCCACAATGTTGTTCACATTGTCTTTCCAATCTTGACGAGTTCCAAATTCACCATGTGTATTGCCTTCTAATCTAACACCATGGTTATTGGCAAAGGACTTAAAAGCATAATATAATATCTCTTTTGCATATAGGCGCTGAAGAATTTCGAACTGATCCATAGATAAAAATGGAGTTGGTGGTTGGTCTCCAGTAATTTGATACGGATTTAAGAAATAATGCTCGTCATGACTGCGACCGCGGCAAAGTGTTAATACAATAGAATATGCTTGTCCTCTACGTCCACCACGTCCAACTCTTTGCTGATAATTGAATCTTTGTGGTGGCATATTTGTCAGCATCACTCCTTGTAATGGACCAATATCAACACCTACTTCCATCGTAGTTGTAACACTGAGAACATCTATTGATTTAGCTTTCTCCAAATACTCTGAGTTCTTATCCTGAGAGTTAACTTTAATGATATCCCTAAATTCCAATTGACGTTCTCCTTGGTTATCTGTTTGGCCAGAAAGCTCTTCACAATGCAATCGACATGCAGGTCGGTGCTTTACAGAGTTAATCATTAGGTCGGTTCTTCTTCTTAGTTCGTCAACAGTTATTGTGTTTTGTTCATCTAAACGGCTAAAGCAGTTAGTACAGATACCTGCAGATTTGTTTAAATGAACCCGACCGCACATTGGGCAAATGTATCCCTTTTCGTGGCCTGACACACATCGTATTTTTAATGTATGAGGCATTAGGAACATCTGTTTGTTGCCCGTGTCTCGCAGGTAATCAAGAACTGCCTGTCCTAAAGTATTGGGGGTCTTAGTTTTCCTTCCATCTTGCTGACTATATGGGATTCCATATTTTTTGCAGCACTCGTATATATACAGTCTAATAGGTGCTTTCGCCTTCAGGTTTTGAAAGTCTGCATCAGAAGCCTTGGGGAACACATCGTCTTCGTATGGATTGTGATAATATCTGTAGGAATTACCAATTAATCTTATCACAGATGTAACTATCTCCATGAATATATCATGAGAAATGAATGCATTTAGCCCTCTGTTGTTTTCTGTAAGTGCTTTTTCTATTTTTTCTTCATAACGAGAGACGGTTACCCAACCAATTCCTGAACTCTCAGCATTGTAATGTAAGCGTCCAAAAAGAACTCCCATTACATGTTGGATGATAGCCTTTCCTGCTTTCTTTTCTACATTTTCTAATAATTGCTGAGAGGCATTTTCATCCACTTCATACCACATAACAGGTTCTGCATCTCTGGTCTCTTCATAGTGCTGATTTGTAGAATCACAGCCTGCAGGGTTAGAATATAGTTCTCGGAAAGCTTTATATATGGGTGAATCTATACAGTGATCCGTTTTTATCAGGTCTTCAACAGATTTTGTCTTCTCAAGAATACTCTTTACTGCTGCTATTTCACCATCAATGCCGGAAAGTATACGCAATGCATTCCTTTTTTCACGTTCTGAAGAATGTGGATTATCACGGGTCGTTAATGCATTCTTTTTATCTTCTATCAGCTCCTTTAATTCCAATTCCTTTGCGTCATAGTCAATTGTCGGATCAAGCGTGCACTGTTCTACAATGATATCTCGCATTAAATCTGTATACTGGTTGCGCTCTATGTCGTTAGCAACGACAGCAGCATCTTGTCGACTGTCTGCAAATGTAACTAGCTTGCGGTTATGGAGAGTAGGCAACTGATAGAACAGTTCTCGTGCATATAATTGAGTAACCTTATTGAAACCAGTTCTGAAACCTCTTAAAGGAGATCGGAAGCCTTTACCATGTTTATCTGTAGCGCAATAAGGACAATGACAAGGAAGTGCAGGCGCAGCACAAGCTGCCTCAATATTTTGCTCACCATCTAGATCATGGACAGTATAAAGGAATCCTTTGATACCCGATTGTTCGTCACCTTCATCTGCAAGTGTTACAAAACCTGTTTTCTCGTCAAGATATGCAAGTTGCCACTCACAATCAAATTCTGTATCGGATTTCCCGAATTCGCCCTTATGCAGCATCTTAACGTCTTGCTCATTCATTCTCTTCTCAACCGTGTCAGCCCTTTCTGAAGGAGGTATGGGATAGAATATAGCAAAGTCATGGTAATTACGTTTCTCTACCATTACCTGGCTTTGCCGTTCAGGTAATTCTTCAAGATTTGAACTGGTAGGTAAGATATTGGTTAGCCATTTGTTACTATTCGGTTCTCTATACGCATGTCTTTTGCCACCATAGAAAAGTGTACCACATTGTTCACAATATAATAGTTCAAGGACGCGTTTGTCTCCATCTATATCGCGAGAGTGAGCATGAAGTCTTCCAACAGGTCTGTTATTGTCTTCGTTGTAATCATCCAATGTAGCCCAAAGTCCATCTATATTCCTATAAAACAAATGAAAGCGGAAACGTTGTAATGTCGAAGCGGAGACGTTAAATATATCATATTATCCTCTTAAAATAACAAAACCTTCAGCAGCCTTTGCAGATTCATTTTCGTCAATGTCTTCACCAAAGAGAAATGAAGTAAAATATCTGCCTAATTGATTATTTGACTCGTCTTCATTTTTTCCTTTGCAGAATGGCAAGGCTCTGTTATGCCCCATTTCCCCCAAATCGAAAGTGTCAAATAATCGTTGTGTAACTGCCAGTTCATCAGTAATGAACACATTCAGCAATTGTTGTAGTCCATCAGATTCTATCAAACCTACATTTGCATATGACGCAAGGACTGAAGCCGCGTTATGGCAAACAGAATCAATATGAGATTTAATCAGAGCATCATCCTTATATTGTTCAAAGCATAAAGGATTCTCATAGAAAAGATTGTATATGTCTATAAATGGATTAATAGGCAGTTTCGTATCATAATGTTGAGTTGTTTGCACATAATGACCTTCAACCACGTTTTCTACTGTAAAATCACAACAGAAGAAGTCTTTAAGAAATTTCAAACTTTCTTCCTGTTTATCACCATTAACTTCCAAGGATGCAGACGATGATAGTATCCTCAGTTGAGGGCTATCAGGAGTTAATCCAAGACGGTTTAATAATAAGCGAATAAGATAGGCAGTCTCTGTTCCTGCTGTTCCACGATTTAAGTGTAATTCGTCTATTATCAGATGAAAAATATGCCTACTGTCTTTTGCTAACCACTGATGTGTTTTCTCAATAATGGGGTTGTCCACTTCACGCATCAGCATCATTGCTAACATTGAATAGTTAGTAATGAGTATATCCGGTGGGGTTTGCTGCATGTCAAAACGACTACGCATTTCAGAAGATGCGATACCATCACGCCCCTTCGTCATTGGTGAGATTGTACGCCTCACCTCATATTTGTGTATATTTTTAAGCTTTTCTCTTTCCTCATCAGTCAGATTTTGTTTATCTTCTTTTTCTTTTTTACGCAACCTGGTTTCTTCTTCTCTGTCAATATCCTCAATCAAAGCAAGAGTTTCACTAGTTTGCTCATCAAGCTCTCTCATAGCAGAGAGAAGACGCTGATATATATTGCTATTTGCTGCATTATCGCCACTCTTAGGGTAACCTGATGTTGGAGTTGCGCCATTATATCGTCCAAAGAAAATCCTATTTCCATGAAGTCTGTCAACCATCCATTGTTGAACATCGTCATTATCAAGTGCATCACGAAGACGAGTCATTTGGTCTTCTACCAAGGCATTCATAGGATAAATGATAAGTGCTCTTACTGCAGCGTCCCTTTTTTCATTGGCACGTTGGAGCGCATTCGTCGACATCCGACCTGGCGTTCCTTGAACTGCTCCTTGAGGAAAAACAAATACCTCATTCTTGCCAAGTGGTTCGCCGTTATTTGCCTTCCACCACTCATGCGTAGTATAATTCTCAGAAGTTGACCACTCACTCTCTGCTTCCTTCATAATATCAGCCAACATAGGAAGCAAAAAAGATTCAGTCTTACCAGAACCCGTACCAGAAGTAATAATACAGTTTTTACCTAAAAGTGCCTTCTGAAGCATCTCTGCCTGATGCTGATAAATAGGATAATCACCACTAATGAGACCTTTTAATATAAATTCCTTAAAAAGTGATCTCGCTTCTATGTTCATACCTGGAAGATCTGACTCTTCCAATGATGAAATACGCAGTTTTTCACCATTCCTTTCAACATTATTATAGGAAGGCAATGGTTCTATCCAAGGTTCTCGTGAGGCTATTGAATCTGTATTCAATAGCTCTTCTCGTTCTTTCTCGATACTTTCATATCTGGTACCGAAAGCAGTCTTGACATAAAGGATGAAGTTTTCTTTTATCTCCTTATATGCATATATTGGATTAATTAAGTACTTCGCCATAATTACAAATATTTATTTTTGTCCGAGTTTTCTTAATATAGTTTCTGGTTTACAGGCCTTTATTAAAGGATTTTGTCCAACCACATTGTAGGCTCTACTTCCAAAAGTGGCACTTGGAGTTTTACCGGTAATAAGTGTCAGGGCTCTAGCATATAATAATGGTAAGCGTATTTGCTGAGGCAGAATGATTAGTTCCTTGTCTTCATCATATTGCAACACCTGAGCATTTTGCATACGCATTCCTATAAAATGGCCCCAATATTTATCGATTTCTATCATCCTACCATTATCTATCAGGACACAAGTTTCATCTCTTGTTCCAGGGAAGAACACTACGACATCATTATTCTTGTCATATTCTTCTTTGTCTATTTCTGCATTGGTTAGGCATCTGCCCTTAGAAACTCTGTCAGGATAAAGATCTGACATTTTCTTGTAATCAATACTTCTGAAGTGTTTAACAAGAAATAAATCTTGCTCATAGCCATTAACTTTCTTCATTTCTTTATAGTCATCTACAGAGGGGAGAGCTTCAAGCAGAGCATTAGAGTATAAATTATCCTGATAGAGCAAATGGCATCTTTCTGCAAGTTGTTTGAATGAACTTCTTGATTGTGCATAAATATATACCGTCTGCGGCATCAAAATATCTGTACTCTCTACGAATTCTACTGATATTCCTAATGCTTTTTGCTGCTTTTCAATGTCTCTAATCAATGCAATAGTTCGTCCGCCAGTGAGTAAACACTTAAACTGATTATCTGTGCACTTAAAGGAATACATTTTTTTGCCGTTTAGTCCTGGCGACACTATTTTTTCGTAATCAGGAGTCAATAGTACCAAAGTTGGTCTATTCGCAACAAGACGAAGCCCCCGTTCTGTATATGCGTAGTTGATATATCCCATTCTGAAATAATCTGCCAATGCATTTTGTAGAGCATACTTATCAGATTTGGGCGCAGATTCACCATCATCAACATCTTGCATCAATCTGTCCCTAATAGATTTTAGCCATTCGGTAGTGATTATCCATTTGTCTGTTTCATACGAAGCAGATGTGATAGCATACAGCAGGAAATCTCTTTCTTGATATATTGTGGGAGAAATAGCCTTTGCTGATGCCTGTTTCATCTGTAATGAAAGCAACGCCCAATTAATAAGGTTATTATTTATGATGTTATTCGGTAATTGAAGACCCACGGAAAACTTTTCCTCACTCATCATCCCCAATTTGTCTAAAGATAGTTCTTTAAATGTATTGGGCAGTATAAAGTCAGAGAATCTATATGTTTTCCCATACGGAATCGGACTCTCATTACAATAAAGTTGGAAATCTTTACCCAATTGAAATAGATTTGTAAAGACTTTTAATACCCATAAGTTTTTCTCATGATCGTATGCAAGTTCAGAAGAATTGCGGTGCAAGGTATTTACTGAAACTGCATATATTTTATCCTGTGATATGTCTATGCCGGTTATTTCAAACTGGGCAGGTAACAACTTAGATAGCATAACAACTTCACTGTCTGCTTCTGATTTTATCTCCAGGTTATTGACAGATCGACATTTTATTTCTTTTTTAAACCGTAAGCTATTGCCTTGTTCAGATTCCTCTATGGCATGCTGAATACGAAAAGCACTGTAAAAGCCACCGAGAATATTGTTGGAAATAAGTTTAGCATTATTGTTTAATATCCAGGATTGGAACTTGTCGAGAGCTTCATTCCTAATTACAGCAAAATAGAATTCACCCTTAACAAACTCATTAGTTGAGATGTATTTGTTTTTGTATTGTTTGAGCAAATAATAATCAGTCACTACAAAACGACCTTTCATCGTTCTTTCGTTTACTTCATATATTCCATATGTTCCTTCTCTATTCTTAAAGATAGAAGAGATTTCGTCATCCTTAATAGGAAATGGACGACTTGCATAACCGTCGTTCTTAATATATACAGGAGGCAATGGTGTATTCGTCGATTCCGTCTTGAAATTTAAATCTTCAATATCTTCAATGTCGGAACAATAAAGATGCAATGCAAAATTCATCTCGTCTGTTAAAACATCATACCCCATACTTAATAGTAAGGGATAGCATGTGTTACCGGACTCTATTCTTGTTCTACCGGTTTTACGGTCACGTTCCTTAATTTTTGTGGTTCCATCCCATCTTTGATATTCTGAGCGTAAAACAGAAGTTAGGTATTCTTTACTGTCTGTTCCAGTTAGAGTTTTGTATTTTGATAAAGGAATCCCAATCTGAGCATAGTAGTTGGAAAAAGCCGATAACAGTCTGGTATCATCAATGTTTGCTCTTGGCACTAATCCTGCTTTATCAAACAGAATACCAAACCGTTGAATTTTGGACGGAGACAACATACTCTCTTTCATTAATGACAAAGCATACTGCGTAGCTCCATTATCAGAAATAACAAGATTGGATCTATAATTAAGGTTGTTATCTTTTGCCCAATCATCAATATATTTCCATATCCTGTCTAGATGTATTGTCCCAAGAAAACCGCGAATCCATTTATCAGAGTCTCCAATCTTTCCTTTTATAAATCCATTACTAATCAGAAATTTGTACAAATGCCCATAATAATTTCTTCCATGTAATTCTAATTCGTCATTTTCACATATGGGCATGATCAAAAGAGCAACTATAGATAAGAGGATTATATAATCTTTTTCGTTGATGGCAAGATTAACTATCTGATTTATCTTCTTCTGTAGGTCATTCAAATCTTTATTTCCATCTGTTGAACTATACCAAAACTTCCTAACGAAATCATTGCGAATAAAAGTATCATCAAATGATGTCGCTCCTCTTCCATTTGCTATTTCCACATCAAGGTCTTTAGCAAAGTCAATAAGATCCTGCATGGAAATATGTAGGATTACTCTATCACCGAGTTCTCTTTTAAAATAGTACTTGTAAATCAGGCTGCTCCAACTCTTTATGTTCATAATCCCAATTCTATCGATTAAGTTTTGATTATTCCGATTATTTTTCTACTTTTTTCAGAGCCATCTCTGAGCGTAGAAAACTACATCGACCTGTGTTCGTTCTATTTACATGCGTAAAAGTTCATTGACGTTTACATCGAGACATTTGGCTACCTCCATCAAGTTCTTCAAGTTGGGCTGTGCGCTATTGGTACGCCATTTGGACACCGTGGCTTGGTCAACGCCAATCTGCTCAGCTAACCACTTGTTGGTGCGCTTCTTTTCTGCAAGCACTACTTTCAGTCGGTTTAAGTCTTTGCCTTCCATGTTACACATTATTATATTATAGTAGGTACAAAGATGACGTTTTTTTAGCAGAAAATATCAAGTTTTGCTAAAAATATGAGCACAGAGGCCAAAATAATTGCGATTAACAAATTTTGAAAGCGAAAACAGCAAAAAATCCCAATAGATCGACTGATGGAGCGCGTCACAATGTGCATTTTAGCGGAATTCAACAATAATTATAATGTATTTTATCGGAGTTTTACCCTAACCAATTAATTTAAAAAATGCAGATTTTTTACCAAAATGTTTGTTATATTAAACATTTTTATTTATCTTTGCATCCAATAAGATACAATTATGGGTAAAAATACATTTGGTAAAACGATGCCAAGAGCATTGAGCCAGAACCTGAAGATTATGGGCGAGCAAATCATGTTGGCCCGAAAGCGTAGGCATTTGTCTATGCAGGACATTGCAGACAGGGCGACGGTGACAAGACTGACTGTCTCAAAGGTGGAACATGGTGACCCGACGGTTTCCATGGGTATCTATGCGCGTGTACTCTTTGCACTTAATTTGGAAAAGGACATCACCCTGCTGGCTGCCGACGATGCTCTTGGTAGACAACTTCAGGATGCAGAATTGTTGAGAAAATGAAGAGGATTATAGTTTACGCAGATTATGATTTCCTAGCCTCTCCCAAAGAGATAGGAACATTAGGCTACGAACTTGTTCGTGGCAAAGACCATTTTGTCTTTGAGTATTCACGCAAGTGGTTGAAACAACATGGCGGCATCCTGCTGAGCGGTGACCTGATGAATGTTCCTTCGTTGCAGCATCCTCGTGATAATGATAATGTGTTCGGCTTTGTCAAGGATTCCTTCCCCGATCGATGGGGGCGTTTATACTTCTTTGCAATATTTGTGGGTGCAAAGATATGGCATTCTTGACGAACGGATATGTAAAAAATGGACAGTCTTTGCCTTCTTTGTTCTTACGCACCTCACGTGTCATTACAAAATTCACCATACTTGGCATGACTCCTGTCTGAGATGTGAAGGGGTCATCTGGAATGTCGTTGAATAACCTCACAAGAGGAGCATTAAGCAACTGGGCCGGATGGTCGTTTGCAACCAGTAGATACGGTCTGTTGTTGAACTGGTCGTATTTCACCCTCAGAGTGAATCTGTCCATCTCCATCAGTTCATATTGCTTGCCGTTATGGGTGAAGTGGGTGCTTCCGTTCTTGCTTAGTATCCACACCTGAATATCATCGGTTATTCCTGACTTTGTGACCACCACATCATCATAGTATTTGAAATAATTCACCAATCTTCAGTTGTAGAATTTCTTTACAAAATACTCATTTTCCGGTTCATTGAAATCAATATCAATAGCGTCGAAACCATCTGTGGGTAAGTCGAAAGTGGTGTACAGAGTTAATCCTCCGCAACCAGCAAACAAGTTGATGTACTTCTGGGTATATTTTACTTCTTTGGGAATAAGTACAGGAGATTTGAGCTGAGTACTCTTACGCTCGGCATCGTCCTTGTCTGAGAAGTAAAACTTCACAGGGTTCTTTGGGTACTCAAAAGTGAGAGTATTGAGAAAAAGCTTATCTTCGGCCATTGTAATAAAATGAATATATTCATCAGAAAACTTGCAAACCACGTGCCAAAGACGGCGTTACTTCGTTTTGAAGGCAATCTGACTGCCAAATTGCCACTTTTGGCACTCGCTTTTATTTAATTAATAATGTGTATTTTCAAGGACGTATTGGCATAATCTCAGAAAAAAGCATTAATTTTGCAGTTAGAAAAACGGACATACTTATGACAAGGGACATAATAAAAGACACAATTCGTAGAGGGGTATCAAATGGTACTCTTACTATAGAAGATGTGCTTGTATTTGCCAACGAACTCCTTGTAGAAAAACTTAGGACCGCCCTTGAAAAGGCTGATGGCAATATTCAATTTTCAGAAGATTGTCCCCGTTTGGCTTCATGCTGTTTTACTCAAGTCCAGGAATTGGATGTCAAGGAGATACGATTCAGGAACGATTTAGTCTTTAGTTATGAAGCCCCGGAAACTCGTGATGTGCATGAGTTGAATACTGATGATTTCCTTCTTGGAGAGCTTCGGCATGTGTTTAATAAGATATAACCAGTAAGATATGAATAAAGCAAAACGAAATAAATCATTTGCTGACTACAAGCAAGATGCACAGAACTGGATTACGATGGCTAACGGCGATTTCTATCCAGACATTTTGCCGGATGCCTGTGAACTCTATAAGCCAGTACTCGTTATGTTTGGCCAGTTTCTGAAAAGTTCGGAGTCTTCGGAAAGGCTGTTGGAACAGATTACAGAGCTGAAACAAGCGTGGATGCGTGTACAACTGTGCCGAGTGTTTCGCAAATATGTATATCCCCAAACACCTGTTGAGATGTTGAAGAAAAAGTCGATGATTCCTATGGTGTGCAAAGAGTATGGCAAATATTTCAGGACAATCGACCGAGTACAGGCAGCATTTCAGAGCCGACCTCTTCCAGACGAGGCGCTATGTGCCTTGTTGTGGGAGTATAAGGACAGAGGCAAGAAGGGGTATGACTTGACTGAACGCTTCTTCACAATGTTTGAGAACACTTTCCCCCATTTGAAAATAGATGGGCCTATTCGTGCCGGCTCTGATGTTCAATTGCAATCAGTATTCGATGATTACCCCAATCCTACACGTCCAGTAGATTTTGTAATCAAGAATGACGCAGGCGATGTCCTTGCTATTGGACTTGCACGCTATGATGGAGACAGGGGCGGCGCACAAGAAGATGACCGTACAGGCGGTTATTCCAACTGTGCAAAAGAGATTCTTGGATATACGAAGAAGCATCATCTCTCTACTAAGGTTATCTTCGTCAACGATGGCCCTGGTCTTCTCCTGGGTACTATGTGGAATGACTATTCCAAACTGGAGAAGATTGACTCTGAACATATAATGGTCATGACGCTGAGAATGTTCAGAGAAAGACTGACTTCAGAGTGGTTGAACAGTAAATGATGGAGACTTATGGCAGTAGGAGTTACAATAGGCAATAGACAGGCATACCAACAGAGTCTGCTACCTCAGCAGGATATTAAGTTCAAGCATACGACATCCTGCAAGACAGACGGCATCAAGCGACTGTATCATGCAGATAATCTTGATGTGCTTAACCTTTTGGTGAACGACGAGAATGTGAGTGGAAAGGTGACACTCATCTATATAGATCCGCCATATAATACTGGAGGAGCGTTTGAGACGCGTGATTTCAAACTGGCGTATAATGACCGTTTCAGTATTCAGGAGTATCTTTCGTTTATGCGCAAACGATTGGAATTAATGCGCACGTTGCTTTCTGATGAAGGGTCTATCTATGTGCATCTAGACAGCAACATGGTGTTCCACGTAAAGGTGATGATGGATGAAATCTTCGGGATGCCGAATTTCAAGGGAATGATAACCCGAAAAAAGTGCAAGTCGAAAAATTTCACCCGTAAGACATACGGCAACATTTCAGACTACATCCTGTTTTACTCAAAAACAGAAAATCCTGTTTGGAATCGTCCTTACGAGGAATGGAGCGATGAGAAAATTCTGAAAGAATACCCTTATATAGAAGAAGGAACGGGGCGGCGTTATAAGAAAGTTCCCGTCCATGCTCCTGGTACTCGTAATGGTGCTACAGGTTCTGAATGGCGTGGTATGATGCCGCCAGAAGGAAAACATTGGCAATTCACCCCCGACAAACTTGAAGAGATGGACAGGAATGGTGAAATCTATTGGTCGGCAAATGGCAATCCTCGCCGGAAAGTCTATCTGGAGCGGAGCAGTGGAATCCCCGTGCAGGACATCTGGCTTGACTATCTCGATGTAAACAATCAGAATACTCTTATTACAGGCTATCCTACCGAGAAGAACATTGATATGCTGAAACGCATCATCGAAACATCGTCACGGCCCGGTGATTTGGTGCTCGACTGCTTTGCGGGTTCAGGAACTACGCTTGTGGCTGCAGAAGAACTGGGACGCAATTGGATTGGAGTGGATATTGGCGACGAGGCTATTGCAACGATTGTCAACCGGCTTCGTTTTGGTTCTAGACCGATGGGCGATTATGTGAAGAAGAAAAAGAAAAAAAGTGATACTATGCCGCTGTTTGATGATAATAGTTTTTCAGACAGTCTTGAGAAATGCGAAACAGCAATGTGTAACATCACTTATGACTTGTTTGAAGAGATATGAACTACGTAGTAATCTGCTGGCCAGAGAGTCTGATATTGTCGGAATATAGCGAAGACTGGCAAGAGCATTGCTCATTGATAAATGACGAGAGCAGGCTGCGACGTTTTGGGTCATGTGCTTACATAGTAGAATATGATTGGTATAGGCAGTTTGAAAAGTAATGACGGTACGAATGCCCAACTATTCAAATTGAAGACAAAGGGGCATTTCCAGATATGGACTCGCGAAACGCTTCAGCAATAAACCGTATCTTACCACTGATTGGAAAGAAGTCTGCATAAACCAAAGCCCTTCGAGCTTCGCAAATGACTCGAAGGGCTGCTTACATTATCAGTTAATCCCACTGCCCTATTCCATCATGTCATCCTCCCTGATGTCATCAGGCCACCAGAACTGTTGCAGTTCGTAGATGATGTCATCCCAATCTTGCATGGTGAACGTACCTTCACCCTTCATCATAATGGTCATGGTGATGTCGTTGTAGGTGCGATAGACATTTGTGTCCCTAAACCCGTTACGCAGGTAGAAAGCATGGCGACGACGGCGTTGCTCTATGTTCTCACAGACTTGCGTCGGACTTTCCATGTCCAGGACACAAGTCTGACCCTTATACTTCTCAATCAGTTGAGTCAGTATCTGCTGACCATAGCCTTTGCCGCGCAAATCCTCTTGCACAGCAAAATACCAGTACCAGTTAAACTGCTTGCGAGGATAGACGATGGTAAAGCCTATGAATGCTTCTCCATCGTAATATGCAGTGAAGTCCAAGGGCATTTCCCCAATCAGGCGCATCAAGTCATCCCATGGGATTTGCTCGTCTTCAGGGAATGCCGTTTCATAGAGCTGTTTGATATTTTGACCTTCGGTCTTCTTCTGTCGCGACTCGGCATAGCCCAAGCAAGCTTGGCTCTGCTCTCGCTGCTCCATCAGTTCATCAGCATTGG
>JAEEGI010013693.1_pt1 | contig 17173 bp, 20 predicted proteins | sample 8958751 | NCBI WGS metagenome assembly JAEEGI01 (sample SAMN16246545, study PRJNA631951) | gut metagenome | biome: gut microbiome; feature: rumen; material: KS-attached | host: Bos | place: Iran: Karaj | collected 2018-10
CGCCCACAACCTTGATGATGCCCAGCATCTGATCCTTCACAAGACCAAAATCCAACAATTCCTCTCCCATATGTCACGACTGATTTTTGATTCTGCTGCAAAATTACAAATTTCCCTCCAATCCTCCAAGCCCCCGCAAGCCTTGCGACGAAAAAAATTATCATATCGAATCCTCTATATTCAACTCCTCCGGATAGTCTGGATGAGTAAGAATAGCTGCGTCCTTCATGTCGTCTAACGCGATAGCAGTGCATCCCCTGTATCTGCTCCTCGTTTTAATCCATTTATCTATAGCCTCAGGCAGCAATTCCGCATTCTTCTGGATATTCCTATAAAGCTTAATATAATTCTCCAACTCTTCTCCTTTAAGCACCGACTCTGCCACATCTATGGGAGCCACCAATATACAAGCACGCTCTATCGCTTTCAGCAATTCTTTTTTCTTGTATTCCACCATCTCTTTCGTTGCAGGATCTGAACCACCTTCCAACTGCAGAATCCTGTGCAAATCCTTCACTCTTATTTCTGCAACCAGGTTACGCATCTCCTCCATCGCTGACGCACATTCCATATTACCAAACCATTCCATATGAGCCCCATCGATGCAGAATTCACTCAGCAACCCCTGCAGTTCATCCCAAGCCACCATTTCCTCAGTAAAATTGCTATCACTTTCCAGCACTTTTTTCAGCGCCTCAGCCTCTTCCTCCTTCAGCGCACTATACGATTTCCTTTTCGGCTCCTGCTTTTTCGCCGGCGCTTTCTTATATTCATACCTAATCCTATCATCAGTGGTATAATCCTCCCTGTCATACAAGAAGAATCCAGCCACAACGATCACCACCCCAATCAATCCAAATATAAACTTCTTCATTTTATTTCTGCAAATTTCCAAATATCATATTTGTCAACTCTAACTTTTATCATACTCAAGAAATCTTACTTTTATAGACAATCATTTACGGCACAAGTTCATCGATCCTTAAGCCATTTCATTCCTTCATCATAGAATTCAATTTTAGCATTCATAATTCGGATCGAATCCTTCAAGTTCTCAATTTCATGATCCTTTTGCTCTATCATTTCACCATAATCCTCCGGTGCATATTTCCAGAAGAAGATCTCACCCCAGAATGCTCCAACAATAAGCACTACTAATAACACGATATTCGCAACTAATAACTTCTTCATATCCTATTAAAATTATCACCAATTTGATTCCAAAAAATTCTCGAGAAGCTATGACCATTAACCTTCAGGATTCTGCTTACCTTAAAGGTTCTGTCCTCCCCCATGTCTGTTCGATAAGCCACGATATACCCACCTCCATAGCAGTTCGAATACCCAATGTTAGTAATCTCACAGGTAAATACCCTACCATTACGTGTACAGTATTCTATCTCAATGGTCTCTTTCATTATCACCGCCCTATCTATTACCTCTTCTATCGTCATAGTTATTCATCTCGGAAGCCATTAATGGCCGCTAGCTTGAAAGGATCATATTCTTCTTGCGAAAAAAGTACTTCGTTATCACCCCTTATCTCTCCACCCTCTGTAGGAGGGCAATTCGCCGTTGAGTCATCACAATTCTCAAAGCGAGTATATTCGCCTTTAAAATTCATCAAGACAATGCCTGTTGCTCCTTTTCGATGTTTTGATATAATGACTTCTGCCTTTCCTTGATAGTCTAAACCATCACTGCTCATTTTGAGCCCATAGTATTCTGGGCGATGTAGGAAAATTACCATATCTGCATCCTGTTCGATGGCACCAGACTCTCGAAGGTCAGACATTTGGGGGCGTTTCCCCTCTGGGCCCTGACGTGATTCTACGCTACGATTAAGCTGACTTAGTGCCAATACGGGAATATTCAGCTCTTTAGCTAAGCCCTTCAGCGAACGGGATATCAGAGAAACTTCTTCCTGACGACTATTGTACTTCATACCGCTAGCAGTCATCAACTGCAAATAGTCAATCATGATCAGTTTTACGCCTTTCTCACGAACCAATCGGCGCGCTTTTGTTCTCAATTCCATAACTGAAAGTCCCTCAGTATCATCAATATATAAAGGTGCATTCATCAATTTATCCATCTTCTTATCGAGTCTCAACCAATCTGCTCTGTCTAGCTGTCCACTCAATAATTTCTTGCCTTCTACCATACACACATTCGACATGAGTCGATTAGCTAGCTGCACATCCGACATTTCCAGCGAGAAAAATGCCAAGGGTATCTTCTGGTCAACAGCTATATTTTTGGCCAGAGATAATGCGAAGGCTGTTTTTCCCATGGCAGGTCTCCCTGCTATAATCACAAGATCAGAGTTCTGCCATCCGCATGTCATGTCATCAAGTTTGAAATAGCCAGTAGAGATACCAGTAATACCACCTTTGTTTGAATGGGCTATTTTCACTTGTTCCATCGCTTTGTCTACTATAGGAGCCAAAACAGAATAGTCTTTTTTCATATTCTTCTGCGACAGCTCAAAGAGGGTACTTTCTGCTTCCTGCACCACATCTCTTATATCATAAGACTCATCAAAGGTTTTCTTACCAATATCACTCACATAGCTTACCATCTGCCTGGCTAGATACTTTTCTGCCAGAATATTGGAATGATAGCCGACGTTAGCGGATGTAGCCACTTTCGAACTAAGTTCTGCTACATAAGCAGGACCTCCAACATCTTCAAGTTTTCCTAACTTCCCAAGTTTATCTGTTACCGTCAACACATCTACAGGGCTCTCCTCCATAGAAAGTCGCTGAATGGCTTCATACACCATCTGGTTCCGAGGTTCATAGAAGCTCTCTGGCCTCAACAAATCGCACACCTCCATATAGGCGTTCTTGTCAATCATCAACGCCCCGAGCACAGCTTTCTCAATCTCCAGTGCCTGTGGCATAACATGGCCAAAGGAAACATCCATTGGCTGCTTCTCTCTCCTACTACTATAATTCCTTTGTCCAGGCATATTATTGATCCATCACTTCCTCTTTCTGTGACTTTTGCTGCGATTTTACCCACTGCTGATCTTTCTCGTTTGAGGCATTAAAGGCTTCTGCGATGATTTCGCAGTCCCTACCCTCTTTAAATCTGTTCTGCATCTCCTTACGGATCAAAGCCACGTTGCCACTCTTCTTGTCTTTAAACTCCTCTATCAAGACATCGATATCCAACCCCTTGATACGTTCCTCACGCTTACCAATCTGATCTTTGTACAAGATGTTGAAGATGTTCTCTCTCAGGATCTTTGCTTCCTTTGTCCACCTACTCAGAGTGAGCGATGTCAACTCCTGGCGTGAAAGGTTCTGCAACATATCCACACACTTCCTCAACTCCTCATCGTCCCATTTAGAATAATGGAACTTCCTCGCCTGCTGTAAAATGTACTCGTAATCTGTCATAGTCTATTACCTTACAATTAATAACACATACGACAATACCATAAATGCGATTAGCATTACGCACAACATGCAAACCATCTTTGAATAATTGGCATTCATGACAATAAGTTCCTCTCTCATCTTGTTTGATAAATCTGTTCTTTTCATAACTTCTATGTTTATAACAATTAAACTTGGTTGCAATGCTGCGATTAAGCGAGTGCAAAAGAGAACTTGTTCTCATTTTGCCGAGCCAAAGCAGCTTCGCACTATTTTATAGTGCAAAGTTAGTTGATTACACTCATGTTTCAAAGAAAAAAGCCATGACAAGCCTTGCGAAAAATACATTTTATTCCCAGACCACCATCTCACGAGGCAGATCGATAAACTTAGCCTTGCCACGCGTACCCTTGATATAATAATGTTCTGCCACACTACTGTCAAGGATAGTGGCAAAAACCTTCCTGATTCTGGCACATTTCTCATTGATGGAGTTCAGTAGCGGATTGGTTACATCCTCTATACTCTGCAAGGCTCTCTCATTTAATCCCCAAGGTCTTACCTTATTATATATATCAGCCAACTCCATCCGATAGTCTGGCAGATCCTTAAACACAATTCCCTCCGGATGTTTCAGGAAAAGCAGATACACAGCTTTCACCAGAGGCTCCATATGCACCTCTTTTCGCTCTTCACCCAGGAATATCCTATAGTTCTTACTGATAACCAACTTCTTCAGAGGTTGGCTAATACGAAAGCTAGACACTATCTCTCCATCGCTCATGCCAAGTTCCTTGAGCATCCGGACTTTCTCCTTCACTTCCGCTATAAGGATTGAGCGATGCAACTGCCTCAATTTCTCATTCTCTTTGTCTTTCATGTTCGTCATAGTTATTGTGTTGTTAGGTTAATCTGTTGTTAGAACCCGAGGCTAAACAGCAACGAGCTCCTCAGAGAACACCTGCTTCTTGATGAGTCGAAGCAGGTATTCTACTGCCTTTGGAGCCTTCTCGCGAGCGGTTGCCAACTTCTGAGAAAACTCATCCTCAGTGATGTCCGAGTTAAAGTCGTCCACCAGCTCCCGAGGATCGTCAGACGTCTTCACAAGCACCAATCCCTTACGCTTCATCAGATAGCGAAGCGACAGGATGCCCTTGTCGTACTTCGGCTTTGCCTTGATGAGTTCTTGCATCAGGTTCAGGCCATTGTCACCAATATGCAACTCGTTGAGCATGGCAATCATGTAGAGCACCTTGCAGTCTGGCGTTGACATGTCGAAGACATCACCCATCAGCACATTCACAGCGTCTGCCTCCTCGTAACGTTCGAGCTTAGCCAGACTGCGTGACTTCACATAGAGTGCCTCCTGGCATTGATGCTGAGCCAGCACACTATCAGCATACGCCAAAGCCTGCTCATATTTCCCTGCATAGAGGCTCAACAGAGCCACAAGGAACTTAGGTGCCCAGTGGTCTGCCTCCATCAATGATGCAGGAACCTCTTCGATACGCCCATAGAGACCTTCGTCACAGATCACAGTATCGAGGAACCGCTTGGTCTGCTGCATAGCCTCTTTGATGTCACCAGCCTCAGCCTTCTTCTGCACCAGCATCAGATACTGTTTGCCAGCTTCATCATAGTCGTGATGCGCCAGCAACTGATAGACAGCCTTTCCACTCTCTATCTCGCTATTGATCACCTGCTCATCGTTGTAGCCGTTGGCATACGACAGCACTTCACGACTCGTGTGGGCATACTGAGGAATGATACAGCGAGAGAGGAACAATCCACCCAGCGAGCGTACACGGCTCAGTGCCACATAGAGCTGGCCAGCTGCAAACATGCCTCTGCTCAGATCAAGGTAGAGCTTGTCGAAAGTCATACCCTGACTCTTGTGCACAGTGATAGCCCATGCCAGTCGAAGCGGATACTGGGTGAAGGTACCCATCAGTTCCTTCTTCATCTTGCGCTCTTCTTTGTCGTACTCATAACTATACGACTCCCAAGAGCAATTGGGCACCACGTAGGTGGCTCCACCATCAGTCGTCACATGTATCTCGTCCTTCGCCAGCTTGGTTACAGTACCAATGGTTCCGTTTACCCAACGCTTATGCTGGTCGTTGCGAGTGAACATCACTTGAGCGCCTACCTTCAGTTTCAGCGTCAGATCCACAGGGAAGCGTTTCTCCTCGAACTTACCTGTTACGGTACCCTCGTAGGTGTATTCCTCAGCATCAATCTCAGCAAGCTTCTTCTGGTTGATGTCATCAGCAGTTCTGTTGAGCGAAGCCAGTGTGATTACTGTACCATCCTCTTTCGTAGGCTGACAAACACGTTCATTCAGGTGCATCAGAATTTCTGGAGTCGTCTTGTTCAAGCGAATGCTCTCAAGAATTTTAAGGAAAGCCTCATCTTCCTGACGATACACCTTCTGAAACTCGATCTTCACCATTCGCATACGCTTGATGACGTCTGCCTTGTAAAAGAAGCAGTCATCTGCATGATAGAGGTCACGCATCAGGTCACTTTCTGCACCCCTCTTCAATACTGGAGGCAACTGGAACATATCACCCACGAAGATCACCTGCTTACCACCAAATGGTAGCGAAGAGCGGAGTGTCTTACGCATCGTATAGTCGATGGCATCAATGATATCGCAGCGAACCATCGACACCTCATCTATAATGATGGTGTCCGTATGGATCAGTGTCAGGATTCTCGCCTCATTCATTTTGCCCATCGTGCCTGGCGTGCAGACATCCATCGGCAATCCGAAGAACGAGTGGATGGTATCACCACCTGCAAGGATAGCAGCTACACCAGTTGGAGCCAGTGTAATAAACTGCTTATCTACCATCTTCTGCACATTGCGCAAGAAGGTAGTCTTACCTGTTCCAGCACGTCCTGTGAGGAAGAAACTACTGTTCGTGTTAGCAATCAGGTCATAAGCCTGCATCTGCTGCTTGTTCTGTGTGTCGATCATGTTCTCCATACTTATTTCTGTTCTAGTTTAGGAAGAATTTGGGTTAAACGTGTATTGAAGTCAGGGTCAAGGAAACTCTTGTAGCATCCATTGATCAGTTCAGAGGCCTGCGCTGCAATCTGCTCTACAGGGGTGCAGATTCGCTGAGTTTTCACAGCACCTGTCAGATAATCCTTCACCATCCGCTCCGACTCCTGCCGGATAAACGCCTCGTTACGGAATACCTTGTCGTAGTCGCGCTTCTGGATAAGTTCCATCTTCTGGCCATTAAAGGCGTAGAGTTCGATGCTGTCGATGTAGGTCCAGCTATGATACAGTCCCACTTTCTCCAGGATAACGATACGATCGCAAAAGCGAATACCACGATAGTAGCGATGTCCGTTACCACTCTCGTACTCGTCGCAGATGAACATCTTCTGACTGTCATCCCAGACAGGAATATGAACACGCGGATTGCCAAAGGATGGCAGAATGCCGTCAAATAGGTTCTTGTTGATTGCTTTTGTTAATGTAGCCATTGTCTTGTCGTTTTAATGGTTAAACATCTAGTTATCTATCTCATTAGCAGTCGTCCTTAGGCTAGCTGCTTGCGTTGAGTCTCCTCTATCATATCATAGGCATAAGAAAATACCTCTTGATTGTTTACATGAGCGCCCTGGGCCTTCAGTTGCCCCATCAGGAATTGACTCAGCATAAAGACGCTCTCTTCCATTGCGGACTTCTCGTCAAATATACGATAGTCATAGCCACCCCAATACTTCTGGGCAATGAGGCGTGCCTTCTGCCCATCAAAGCAATATAGCTTGATACCATTCAGAAAGGTATGTATATACCCTTGTCCAAGGTCATAGTAAACTATCAGTCTATTCGAGAGGCGAATGGCTTTATAGTACATATTACCTGCTGCACTGGTATACCCCATTGACAAGAATACGTTCTTGGCAGCTTTATAGGTGATTGACTCGCCCGAGAGGGCAGGAAGGCTTTTCGCCACGATGGTCTGGAGTGTTGTGTTTACCATTTTCGTACTGATTTAAAGTCCCACCACTTATTGTTTCAGTCACAACTCTGGGGTGGTTTCAAAGGTTGGACCTACGAGTTTTAAGAGGGGCTACTAGTCATAACAGCGACATAGCCTCATCGATAGCATTCTGTTCTGCTTCTACTGCAAGTTCTGAAAGGAAGAATGCATCATCGACAGCATCCTGTTCTGCCTCAGCTGCAAGTTCTGAAAGAAAGAATGCCTCATCGATAGCATCCTGTTCTGCCTCAGCTGCAAGTTCTGAAAGAAACATAGCATCTGAAAGGTTATTCACTTGAGCCTGAGCTCCTACTGAGAATTTTGAATTCTGATTTTTCATGATAATATCAGTTTTCATTCCCACCAATAAGCTGCTTGCAGCATCAATCTCGAGGTGGTGTCGATGATTGACGCTGCAAAGTTAAGACGATTTTCGCAATCTTGCAAGAAAAACAACCTTGTGAACGGTTCCGTTCTACTTGGAACCTTTATTTTCAGGATTACTCTTAGCTATAGGTCTGACATTTTTAGCCAAAGCGAATGGAAGTCCTGTCTTTGGGTTTGTTGTTTTTCGAAGTTCAAACAGCACCTCTTCATGTTCTTTATATTCATATTCTTGTGGTGAACAATTCTCCTTAAACCCTTTTGATTTGTCAATTATATAGTTGCTGCTAAATATAACTCTCGTTCTATCTTTATTAATTTTCCCTTTTAAAGAATCAACTTTATTAAAATGCGTGTCAATAAATTTGCATTTCTTTAAATTACCATCTCTGTCTGAATGATCTGCAATATATTGGTTCATCCAGCTAGCGATTTCACACAACTGCAAAGCCATACTATAGACAAGGAACTTGGAACTCATTCCATCTTTCGCAAATTTGCTCTCAGCTTCTTTAATTTCCGAATCCGTTAATTTTGAATGTGAATTAACATTGCCAAGACTAATAATCAATCCCATCATATTTTCTATGTGTCTTGGAATAATCCTTTCACCATCCTCTCCGTACCTCATTCCAATTCGATCAGCATTACTTCCCTTAAGGAACATAAAACACTGATTAAGATTAACGTTCTCTGAAGGGAAAAAAGCATCAGGAATAATACCAACCCGATTTGCAGACCTAAATACGTATTCTAAAGCCTGCCTTAATGGGTTAAAATGCAACTTAGGGGTAAACGGCAACTCCGGATGATGCATTGCCTCCAGTATGTCAATAACATCTTCACAGGCCTCAATACTAATATCACTTAATTGTTCTACGGCATCATGATAAATAGACTTTAGTTGGAATCTGTTCGATTTTGATACTTCTTCCTTCAAGTCAGAAATAAGTTGGTTTACTTCTTCTGGTTTCTTTTTGTCATAGAACTTACCAACCGCCTTCTCAAACGATTTGTCACCCATCAGGTCTGGTTGCCCAGTAAGAACAAAACAAGGAATATGTCGCTGCTGTCTTAATTCTATCAATCTTTCGCGTGCAGCATACATTCCATCCAAATCAGCCACCTCATTTTCTGAATTGTTATAGGCTTTAGCATCAAGAATTACTGCATCCCAGTATTTTAAATTATTTTCTAATGCCGCAATCCCTTCTTTCCTCGTCTTATATGGTGATATGTAAATCTGATGTCTAAGTTTACATGTTTGAATAAACGAGGTACCTCTGGTATCCCATTCATCATCAATCCAAATTACATTATATCCCATGCTTATATCATTTTATCGGTAAATATATTTGAACTACTGTCCATCCATCCTCCATAAAGATGTCATAGTCACCGCCATAGTGTTCTGCGAATGACTTGACATAATTTCCTCCCAGTCCAGTACCTGCCGTTTTACCTGCTTTCTCTCCTTTTATACCATAACGCATTTTGTTCATGCCTTCTGGTAGAGGACTACCATTGTTTTTGAAATCTATCTGGAACATATTTTTTTCTACATCAATTGAGAGAGAGATCTTTATTTCATAATCTTTACGACTATGATCTGTAAATCCATGTTTTCTAGCATTATCAACTATGTTAGAAACCAACCTTTGAATATCATTGGGTGAGACAAAAAGTTTAGGAAGAGAATCTATCCTTTTAGAAAGTGTTATATCCCCTCCTGTTAAATCAAAAATATCAGTATTCTCCTCAGGGAGATAGTCATCAATAGAATCAGTATTATCCCCAGGAATATAGTCACCAATGAAATCAGTATTCTCCTCAGGGACATAGTCACCAATGAAATCAGTATCCTCCTCAGGGATATAGTCACCAATAGAATCAGTATTATCCTCAGGGACATAGTCATCAATAGAATCAGTATCCTCCTCAGGGATATAGTCACCAATAGAATCAGTATCCTCCTCAGGGATATAGTCACCAATGAAATCAGTATCCTCCTCAGGGATATTGTCATCAATGAAATCAGTATCCTCCTCAGGGATATAGTCATCTAGTATGGAGGATTGGTCTATATGCAATTTTTGATAATATCTTTTTATTGATGATTCATCTCGACTATATTCGATTTTGAAGCCATCTGCCTTATGTCTATTTTTCAAATTTGACAAGAATTCATCAATATTGAATATTTCTGGTTCTCCAAAATGTTCTTCTTTACTGAGATTAGCTAATAATGTGGACAACTCACCTAAAGATGAACGAAAATTATCAAGCAGACTTTCCAGTTGTTGGCAGAAATCCTTTTCTGTTTCTCTGTTATCAAGATAGTATCGCATTAGATCTTCGATATTACTTAACTCAAAAATATATTGTCCCATATCATGCTTACGCATCCTGACTTCATTTATATACTCAGTTTTAATACTTTGGAGCTTTTCTTCATGGTTTTTATATGTTTCTCCCTCGAGTAAGGCTTTCTTCTCTTCATCTCCTACTATACGCTGATCCATAGGAATTAGAACATTATGAAGATTGCCGTAAATGCCAAAATCTCTGATTGCCTGGATTTGTCGATACACCAAAGGCATACTGAGCAACACATACAAGCGGAAAACATCAACATCCGCATTTGGAACAAAAACGTATATACGATTGTCTACAGCAAGCGGTTTTTGGGCAGCACGAATAATGGCAAGTTTTGGCCCTGTCGTGTCAAATTTGAAAAGAACGGCGTCCTTCTTGCCATCAAGATAATAGCAGTTCCGATAATCGACCACCCGATTGCCAATTTCTGTCTTTTGAGACCAGGGCAATTCGGAATCTAACTCTCCATTCTCATCAAACACATAATCATCAGTATGAGGTGGAATATTTGGGCATTCGGCTTTATCTACATCCGGATGTGACAAGTCTAATTCACCTTGATAGGTATAAGACAAATTCTTTTCTCGAATCCATGGTGTTTCATTTGGCAAGTTATACTTAATGTCGCGGACATAGGTGTTAACCATTGTACTAAGTGTTGAAAGAGGAACCGGAGCTTCGTTGCTTAAGGGTGTTTCAACAACATATACTTGTGGAACCAACAAATCTACATTAAGAGTGGATGGTTCAACCTTTATTATTTTTCGCAATCCTGTTTCTGCCTCTTTTCCGCCATTTTCCTCTGCAGCATTCAACTTATTAATGTCTAGCGCCTTAATAAAGTTGCTTTTCCCGTTTTTAGCCATTAAAACAACTTCTTCTCCTGCTGCTGCGATAGCTCTCATAGAAACGCCCACTTCTACAAATTTTAAAAATTCTTCAGAATTAAAATCAGTATAGTCATTCCATGAAATGACATTATCATTTGTGAGTTCTTTTGAAGCAAATCTTGCATCAATCATGGAGGTCAAAGAATTTGGTTTTCTTGTTATCACAACCAAACAATAATTATGATGAGTATTATAACTCATAACAGAAGGCAATTGGATGATCTCAGACAGAGAATTGTCATGGATGACAGCTTCCCACAATTCCTTCATGGGATACTGTTTGTCACATTTCCATAAAAATTCATTCGGAATTATTATTCCCATTTGCCCACCTTCCTTCATGCGTTTATAAGCATGAAGAAAAATGGATGCTGTATATGACTCAAATTTTTCTCGCAATGCGATATCCTTTTCTTTACTAAACACCTTGGGAATATAGGGGATATATGACAAAACAGCGTCAAAAGGGAGAGTTCCTTCGTCGTTCCTGGTATCAGCTTTATTCGCAACAAGAGCCAGTTTTGTCCAAGCGAATATATCACTCTTGCGATCCTCTATCTTATTCTGCTCATTAAAAGCAGGAAAAGTGTCTTCGCATATAAATGAACAATTCTTTAATTTTGTTGCAAACTGAGCAAAGCCAACAAAAGGATTGTATACAATCGCATTATCTGGAATCCTGATGCGATTACAGGCAAGATTAAGTACCTCTTCAGGGATATACCATATATCTTTCTCATCCCAATCCTTCATTGAGAGATGGCTACATGGAGTACTAATGATATAGTTGACCATCTCTTTGAAATGAGAGACAAGGAAGGACTCATCACTCGTAGACAGTATTGTATCATCATAATAATTTGCCAATAAATGGTTTGTTACACTTGTATCGGCATTTTCGCCTTCCAATAATTTGTAAAAATACCCCAATAATTGTTCATTTACCTTAATCTGATTTGCCAATTCATCAGGAATGATAACTGAAGTAGAAAAAGAACTGGCACCATTCTTTTGTTGGGCTTCGATCTGTTTCTGTTCTTCCACTTTCTCATATTCGCATACAGCCTTATATTTATCGGAACCAACACCCGCCACTTTATTGCGATAAAAATCTACGAGGTTCATTACTCTCTGCTGGATCTCTGCTGCGTTCTGTACGTTCTGCATAGTCGTTTGTGTTTTTTGTTAGTACTCTATTTCAGGCATTTGTGTCTCAAATGCGCTGCAAAGGTACAACCTATTTTTGATTGCTGCAAGGAAATCACCACCATGAACGGTTCCGTTCTTCGTGGAACCGATTTTGGATAATGTTGTAGCTACTATAAAGGTATTCTGCCTTGACATATCAATTCACTTCGATAGCGCAAAGATACACATTATTTATAAATAAACGGGGGAAATCTAAAAAAATAAGAGCAAAATAATGAAAAATTGGTCCAATTTCATCTTTCATTAGAATAGTTTTTGTATCTTTGCATCACAAAATCACCAACAATGGCAACGATACATATCAAGAATGTGGGTCCGCTAAAGGACACGGGAGAGATTGCTTTGAATAGGCTTTTGCTCATTATCGGTAAACAGAGTTCTGGTAAGAGTACCTTTATGAAGGTGCTGTGTCATTGTCGTTGGGTGGAGAAAACTCTGATGGTTGATGACGATAGCAGTGCCAAGGATTACGGAAAGAACCAGGAATTCTTAAAGAGCCTGATGACATTCCATCGCTTCAATCCCGATTTCTTCTCGTCTGAGAGTTATATCAAATACTATGGCGACTACATCACGATTGAGCAGAATGGCGATGAGAATGACGCTGTAATTACCCGCAAAAGTGACTTCGAGGACAAAAGGTATAACACGAAACTGTGTTTCATCCCTTCTGAGCGTAATCTGATTTCTGCAGTTAAGAATCTTGATAAATCTTACAAGGCTACAGAATTGGATGTATTGCTGAACTATCTTTTGGAATGGGACGAAGTGAAGGATTATTATAGCACTAAGAACGCTCTACGACTCTCTGTTGCACGTAACATCCAATATTATAATGATGGAGGGGCTGATTTCATCTACCTGAGTCAGAACGGAAAGAAGCTGCCTGTATTCTATGCATCAAGTGGCGTGCAGTCTGCTATGCCTATTGAAGTGATGATTGACAGATATAGTGCTGTCGTCGGAGAAAAAGCTAGTCTTAGCAAACATGATTGGAAGCAGGTTTCAAATGATACAAGCAAGGCTAACTACCAGTCTGTACAGTTCTATATTGAGGAACCGGAACAGAATCTGTATCCGATGTCACAGAAGGACTTGATTCTTAATCTTTTGAATCATTTGATTAAGGCCAACAATAAAGGGAAAAGTGAGAGTAATATAGTGCTTACCACACATAGTCCATATATCTTATCTGTGCTCAATGTCCTTCTAAGTCATGCAAAATATATAGACCTCCATCCCATTTATGATGTTAATGTTGATGATATTGTTGATTACGATCACTATATGCCTTCAAAATATTATTCTGCCTATTACATCAATGATAACGGAGCATTTGAGAATCTGATAGACCCAGAACTGCCCATGATTAGCGGTCTTGAATTGGATGGAGTATCTGACTGGGTAGAAGAACAGATTTCGAAAGTTAACGAATTGATTTATGGCTGACAATACTTATTCTTTTCTTAAAGAATCTGGTTTTGTACCAGAGCAAGAATTAAGCGTGCGCAAATTTTTGTCTACCTCAGAACTTGGTAAGCGTTATCATCTGATTATCAACGGAAACAAACAATCTTCTGTGTTTCAGATAGACAGCAATATTATCACTGAAGGAAAGCGTTGCGACAAACTTGTGCTCGTGGAAAATGCAAAGAATGACTGGGCAGAAATCTTCGTTGAGTTGAAAGGTGTGGATGTTTCTAGTGCTATAGGGCAGTTAAAGGCATGTCTTGATAATAAGGTTTTCAAGCATATTACTAATAAAGAAATAAGAGCAAGAATTGTTGCCCAGTCATTTCCTTCTAACAAAGCAGACCTCACAATGGAAAAGGCCAAGATAGAATTCCGTCAGAAATATAATTGCGATCTTCGAGGAATGAAGAACGGCCAGAAGGATTCAATATAGTTCGTATTGTTCCATTTGCTTTTTGAGAATCTCCAGGATCTGCTCTCGCAATGACATAGGGCTGATGACTTCGAGGTTCTCACCATAGAGGAGAATTCGACCTCGCAGTTCACGATTTGGTTCAATTGTTAGACGGACTTCACCATAACAATGGTCATCATGTTCTCCAAAGGGTAGCGTTTCCTTCTGCGAATGATGCAAGGGTTTTGTCAATAAAAGTCCGTGCTGGTATTCAGTCTTAGTACGGATAATGACTTCTTCAACCTTAGCACCTTTCTCGCGTGTGACACCTATTATATTATTAAAGAAGTCCTGATAGAAACCTTTTGGAGCAGGGATGTACTCCACATCATTCACCTCGCAGACTTCGCCAACGATTCGATCTAATGGTACATTATAGGCTTGATAGGGTTCGCGATCAGCCTCACCAAATACAAACCAGCGACCATTATATTCTTTGATGAATTGAGGATGGAAGACTAAAGAGAATGGTTCTTGACCAAATCGCTGATAGTCGAAACGAAGAACCTTTTTACTGGCAATGGCCTTATAGAATACAGGCAACAAATCTATATTCGTCAGATTCTGTTCGAGTCCACCGCAAATACGCACTTCACCATCCTTTGACTCTCTGTTTGTATCAAGTAATATTTGCGTATTCTCAAAGAATGAAGAGAACCAACTTGCAGGCAATATACCAGCTGAAGCCTTGCAGAAAGCGACGTAATCTTCTATGGACTTCTGAACAACAGCTTTTCGCTCCTCTGCCAAAGGATCGTCATTATCGCCAATATATCGGTATGCTTTACCCTTATTCAGCCCATTGTCCTCTATACATCCTGGGCAAGTCTTTTCAAGAGCCTTCAAAACCTCAGGGAATGCTTTCTTCAATTCGCCATAACCAGGTTCGCTATTGCAAGCCATCTTATCGTAGTAACCTTTCGGTCTGCCACAATACAAGGCAAGTACATCGGCATAACTGACAAACTCTCGTTTCATCAGTTCCACGTATATCAGATTAACGAACTCTGATCTTACTCCAAATCCAGCAAAGATGTTCTTAGTAGACATAATCTATACGTTTAGGATTGTGCAAAGATACAATTATTTTTGAAAAGAAATGGTTATCTAAAGAAAAATGTTAGTTTCGCAAGGCTTGTTATTGGATAATACTTGTCTTACGATGACCTTTTTTGTATTTTTGCAGCAAACATTCAAAATAATTAAAACAATAGGATCATGAAAAAGTTATTTATCACAATGATGGTCGCAATGATCGCCATCGCAGCAAATGCTCAGTACAATGTTGGTACATCTTCAAGATATACCGACAGTTATGGAAATTCTACCAGTACACACCGAAATCAATACGGTCAGACGACTGGTACCTCTTCTTCTTACACAGACAGCTATGGTAATACCACGACGACTCACAAGAATCAGTATGGGCAGACTATCGGTACATCAACGACCTATACTGATAGTTATGGAAATACCACTACTACCCACAAGAATCAGTATGGGCAGACAATAGGTACTGACAAGAGCTATACCGACAGCTATGGTAATACTTCAACAACTTATACTGACTCTTATGGACAAAGAAAAGGCACATCAAGCACCTATACTGACAGCTACGGAAACACCTCGACTACCTATAAGGATAGCTATGGGCAAAGCATCGGTTCTTCCTCCAGTTATACGGATTCCTATGGGAACACCACTACACAGCAGCGTAGCAACAATGCAAATACTTCTATCTGGTCGTGGTAACTCTTAAAAACAAGAGATGAAGAAGATTATAAAGCAAAATAAACGTATCTTTGCAGCGTGAATGAGAGTTCTCACTTAGGTGAGCGTTTTGGCTAACCAAGCCGAGCGGTATATAGGCGCGATAGCATCAAGCTCCGCAACCGTTCTAAAAAACAAAGCCGTTGGTCAAATACCTACGGCTTTCGTTTTCTTAATAGGTAAGTGCTACATAATTTAATTCTTTTTTATTCAATCGCCTGAAGTTCTTCCGCTAATGGGTTGTCATATACTCCGACACAGCTACTCGTTATTCACTATTTTATCAAACCGCTCGCTGACATCAACCATCCATTCTGGGAGTTTCTTCAGGGCTTGGTATACGAGGGCATCGGGCATCTTTTTGTAGTAGGTGTAGGCCATGGGACCTGCTATGGCAGCGAGGGTGTCTGCATCGCCACCAAGGGAGATGGCAAGTTTGATACAGTCTACATAGTCCTTTAAGTGTGCCCTCGAACTGAACATCTTCACCTTATTATAATCCTTTATACGATTGCCTTTTCCCTCGTATGCACTACCGGCTATATCGCCTATTGCCTCACTGATCAGATAATTCTTCATAAGCCTTTAATCATTGGATGTTGCAAATATACTGCATTTTTTTGAAAGTGCAGTAGTTTTGAAGGAAAAAAATATATTTCTCGCCGCTCGGCTTTGCCGCTTTGCTTGCAAAGAAGGCTTGTGGAGAGAAAATCACCGCTACTCGGAGGGAGTAATGGTGATATAAAGGGATATACAGACGAAGGATTAATACGAATCAGCCATCAAATCTTTACGACCTATGAGGCTGAAGATTCTGATATCATTATCTTCGTTCAGAATTCTGAGAGTACGGAGAACCTCATTGAGCGTGGAGCCGCTGGTGGTCACATCATCTATCACCAATACATTCTGCTGGCGGATATTTGAGCAAAGTTTCTCATCTTCTGATGCATTTATTATCTCCGAGAACCTATATAGACGGGGTTGATTAAATCTATAGATGTACCTCTGGTTCATTTCTGCCAATTTTATGAGGGAATCGTTACATTCTACAATAGAAAAAGAGCCCCGGTGCTTCGCAGCGGCGGGGATAATGAAAACTACTTCGTCAGGATTTTGGTGATGAAGTCACCCTTATGGTTAGCTAATAGCATAATGCACTCCTGACCCCATTCTGTGATGAAGGGCTCTTGGTCTTCACACCATCCTTCTACCCAAATCATGTCT
>JAEEGI010013694.1_pt1 | contig 17173 bp, 16 predicted proteins | sample 8958751 | NCBI WGS metagenome assembly JAEEGI01 (sample SAMN16246545, study PRJNA631951) | gut metagenome | biome: gut microbiome; feature: rumen; material: KS-attached | host: Bos | place: Iran: Karaj | collected 2018-10
GGCAATGCCCAGGGAGTGGTACTCATTGAGCAGGGATAGCAGTCGGTGGGTCAGTTCCGGTTTCATGGTGTTATAAACTTTCGATGCGAACGAGGCGGCAAAGGTACAACAAAATTGTGACTTGTGCACCGACACAGGCAGCTACGGACAGACGGAGACCAAGTTCCCCTTCTTGAAAAGAAGGGGTGGCCGAAGGCCGGGGTAGTTGTATAGAAATTAAAAAAGTCCGATTGAAGTGGCGACTTCGGCACCGCGCCGTATTTCCGGAAGTTGCGGACAAATCGTTCACCCCGGAGGGGTGATATCTTAGTAACACAACGTACAGCGGTGGTTTCGACAAGCTCAACCACCGCGGGCGCCTGAGCCTGTCGAAGGCACCCGCGGCACGGGCGGCAGCTACGGAAGAATGGGGAGAGAGGTGACGCGGAAGAGAGATAGTAACGACACCACTACTTGTGCGAATTACGTGCGAATTTACGCACGTTTTACACACGAATTACGCGCGAATTTTTCATTTATATATAAGATTATCAACTATGTGCAAGTTTTACGCACGAATTTACACACGAATTTACACACAAATTTACACACGAATTTTTGTGCGAATTATATGCGAATTCCATTTCCACATTTACGGAATGACCATATATGGGGATAAAATAATGGTAGCGCTAAGGCTTTGAGATTTTTATTTAACGCTTTTGGGGACGATGTACTAGTCTAACGATTCAGGTTCATCTTCAATATTTTCTGGCACAGTTGCATCAAAAGCCAAAAAGATTTCAAGAAAAGCCGTTTCGCGGTAGAAATAGTTAGGATCGTCAGTCAATTTGTCTTCCATGAAATGGAAACCCCAATTGGCGTATTCTTCCATGGTTTGCATCAACATGTCAACAGCCTTGCGTGAAGTCATTTCACCCTTTTCAAGGGCGATGAAATCAATATCGGTGCGGGCAACAAGGGCAGTGAATATGTATTCACGAAGTTTCGGATATGCTTTTCGCCCTTTAACGGAATCAAGATTACCCCAATATTGGATGGGCTGGCCGAAAGTCTTGCGTTTTTGCGTATCTTCAATGAGCGGTCTTTTTTGATTAAAATACAGCCCCATAAAAAATGCGACTATAAAAATCTCATAACCGCCGCCAAAGACCTTTCCCCGGTCTTCACGTAACGAAGTCGCCCCTCGGCCATAGTCACAGAAGTTTTTGATGATACTGTCTTCATATCTTTTTTCCCACTGTGGGTTGCGTGATGCCCACATATCATATATCTTTTCTGCTGCCATGATTCGTTATCTTACTTGTTTAACTACTGTTTGAATGGTTGACAAATCTTTGTCGTTGAAAGGTTCGACTTTCTCAATCCGATATACAGAGCAAGAAAGCTTGTTGATGGTATCAAAATCCAATGTCTTTTGTCCTGTACCTTTGTCAACGTTGAGCAAATCTTTCGTAACGATGACGCATTGCTTGTCAATGGTATCTATCACATTATAAAAAGTGTCCTCTTTGAAACCTCCGAATGAAGATGTCGGGGCATCAAATATCAACGGGTAATCCTGTTCGCGTTTCAAGGTGGTGATTTGTGAGATAGCGAACAGAACGGACATATACATTGTTGTCTTCAAGGCACCATTCGGATTTTCAATTCGTGTGCCGTTGTCGCTGTACAGTTCGATACGTGCAGAATTGTTGATGGTTTTTCTGATGCGTATTATTCCGTAGAAGTCATTCTTATTCAACTTCTGCAAATACATGTTTGATTCAGTTTCAAGCATTTGTAAGAAGTTATTGATATTTTGCTCTTTTGCATTCGCAAAAGCTTTGGTTATTCTCTCAAATGCAGTATGAACACGCTGATAAACCTGCGTCATTGAGCTTGTGGGTTCAAGTTGCGACAATTTCTCTTGTATTTCCGCTCTTGCACTTTCCTTGAATTTCAAAGTGGTCTCCAGTTCGGAAACACGGCTCTCCGCACGGCTTTTAGCATCGAAGAATCCTCTCAAATCGGCTATACTCTTATCAAGCAGTTCCGCACTCAACCCCGATTGCATTAGCAAATCGTTTTGCTCTGTTTCCAACTCTTGCAATTGTTTTTCCACTTCAGCCAATTCTGCTTTTCGTTTGGTGACAAAATCCAAACGGTCAGCAATAGTTGTCGCAATCTTTGATATCTCTTGTTCGGTATCACCACTCAGTTTAATTTGGCGAGAGTGCAGCTCATTGATAAATGAATTTGGAAATAGCGGCTTTTCATCTGCTTCTTTTGTACCTGAATTATTATTGACCTCTGCTGATATATGAGCAAGATACTCTTTCAGTTTATTGCACATGAACTCGTATGCTTCTGAACCTTTTGGGGCAGGACGGCCACAGACTTTGCATATTTCATCATCAATCATTTCTTTCAGCGTTGCCTCATCGGGCAAGTTCCATGGCAGAGGAACTGCGTCATTGGCCAGTTTCTGAATCTTTGAGATAGCCTCACGTTTACCAGCTTCCTTAGCTCGGCGTTCCGTTTCCTGCTTGTCAAGTCTTCGTTTTTCCTTACTCAAAGCCGAAACTTTTGCCGAATACTCTTTTATGATTGATGGAAAAGAACGCAAAATCCAATATTCATCCAACAGATTGGTGCTGTACTCACAAGATGACAAAGCGACTAATTTTGCCCTTTTATCCCTTAGTCCTTTTATTCTCTCCTTTATTGCCTGATATCGTTCAGAAGTTTCTTGGTTCTTTTCCAGCAACTCTAATTTAGAGGTAAACTCATTAATTGAAATTTTCTTTTGATTGAGTTCTGTCTTAATACTTTGAATATCGTTTATTACATCGTTCAACCGTGCATTTAGTTCTTTTGCCTGATTCGACACCTTCTTGTCGTTTTGCAATTCACGATTTGCCGCTCTTGCGGAACTCCCTTCGAAATTGGAAGTCATCTCAACCAATTTGTCAAAGTCTCTAATTCCCGAAAAGGTATCAACAAGTGTTTTCAGTGCTGTTTCATTATCAAATACATTGAGTTCATTTTCACCCTTGAACAAACAATATTTACGAATGACAGGTTCAAAACACATATTCAAAAGCCTGTCACCAGCAATGGAAAGACGTTCTGCCCCATCATTGAAATACCCAACAAATCTATAGTCTTTTGTTCGGACACTGTCTTCTGATATTCTTTCAAAAGTGAAGCTTTTCTCTATCTCCTTTTCTCCATCGTGTTCAAAAGTGATATTAACCAAAACTTCATCGCTTTCACCAATTTCCAATTCTGATTTGCGCTTTTCGGATATGTGAGAATCCTTTCTGTTTTCGCTTGTTGTGTCGAACAGCCATTCCAACGCTTCGAACAAAGTCGTTTTACCATCACCGTTATCTCCGATTACCAAAGTCAGCCCTTTTGACAACGAAAGATGATTACTTCCATAATAACTACGAAAGTTGTTGATTTTTATCTCTTTGATAATCATATATTTGATTTTAGAAAGTTACTAACCTCATTGTATATTTCCCTTTCGGTGGCCTTTTGCTCATTTCGATTGATGATTTGAGCAATGGCCTGTATTACAGCAATGTCAGAATCCAAAGCCTCTGATATTGAACTGTAATCATCGGGATTATAGCCATAAAAATTGATAAGCTGCTCATCAGCAATCACAGCTTGCAAAATCTTATCGCCATTGGTTTGATATGTACTCATATTGCACTAATTAAATATGGATAGGTTATAATGATTCAATACTTCTTGCAGTTCATTGTCAGTATCGTTTAGGTTTTCCGAAAGCAGAGCGAAATCTCTGACACGCTTCAACTCGCTTTCTACAAGACTTCTCTCTAATGAATAGCATTCTTCATCAAATACATTGTCTGGAATGACAATGAGGTCGTGAATGATAGCGAAACGTTTGTCTTTATGGGTTCGCAAAACACGACCACGACGTTGAATGAATTGACGGGGGTTGCCTGTGCTTGCACAGAAAATAGCCAATTCGCTTCGTGGTACATCAACACCTTCGTCAAGACACTTCATTGAGGTAAGCACATCAATGCTGCCATCGGCAAAACCTTTGAGCATTGCATCACGGTCGGTCGATTCGGAAGTGAACTGACGGACAATGATATGGGAATCCATATCACGGACAATGCGTGTAAAATTGTCTATCAAATGTTCAGTTTCGGGATCTGAAGCAATGGTGTCTGATTTATCGAAAATATCAGCCTCAAAATTATCGGGCTTATTGCCTTCTGGAACATAAACCAATGTATATTTGAGATTACCCTTTTCTGCCATACGTTGCTCAACAATTTGTCTAAAGGCTGACAACTTATTGGTAGCTTTATGAATAATGCGTTTGCGTTTTAGCAAAAGTATTTTCAAACGTTCCTGACTTTCCTCATCGTGAAAGCCCATTATCTTGACAATTTTCTTTGAAAGTTCAACGTATTCTGACATTTCGTTTTCGGTCAGACGAACGATATGTGGATAGTAGTAATATCGGCATAAAGCGCCATTCTGAATGGCTTCAGCCATTGAATATTCGAAGGTATAACCATCGGTACAACCAAAGAAATCCATTAGTTTGCGGTTGCCCGTATCATCATATTGTCGCTCGGGAGTAGCAGAAAGTCCAATGCGACGCAAATATTTTATATCCGACAGACGTTGAGCCATCAATCCTCCACCCATATTGTGGGCTTCGTCAGCAATTAGCAATAACTTGTTTTTTGGGAACTGATTAAGTTCCATGAACACGTTGGAGCGGACAAACGAAGCGTAAGTGGATATGATAATGTAGGATAAATCGCTATTTGCGTTTGTCATTTCAAGCAAACGGAGATTGGCAACTGCCGACTTCCAATTGTTGTATTTTGAACACACCTTGATGATGGTACTGAAATTGAATTTCTTACATTCAATTTCCCATTGCTCAACAAGTGTGATTGTTGGTACAAGTATTAAGGCTTTATAATAGCCCAACTTGTTGTATATTTCAAGTAAGCAGTTCAGTGAAGTGATTGTTTTACCCGTACCCGTAGCCATTGCAAACAATCCCTGTTGCTGATGTGGTTTAGGATTATTTTTCCAATTCTCGAACGCTTGTTTCTGATAATCGCGTGGTCCTGATTCGTATGGGAAACGAGGCTTGCCAAAATCAATAGGCGTGACTTCTTCTCCTTTGGCTTTAAGTCTTTCAATCTCGACCTCGACTTTGTTTTTGGCTTTGTCCAATGCTTTAATCACAGACTTAGGTAACGTTTTATCAGCAATATCCTGCTGTATGAACCGATATTCATCTTCTAACAAATCTTTCAATTCTTTGTTTTTAAACGAATCGGTTATGTGCGTTTTCACTTTGTCAGCAGGAACAAAAACGACATTCTCATCTTTGCCACTGAAAACACAATCAAACTCGCTCTTAATTTCATTGATTGTGGCCGTGGCAGTGTTGCCATCCCAATCGCAAGACACTGTAAGACTTTCAATATTGTCAATTAAAGCCGAGCGGGAGAAGTTGCAAGAGCCATCGAAGCCGACTCTGTTCACGCCATCACTGAAAACGCCTGTCTTTGTGTGCGAAATACCAATTCCGTTTTGGGGTGCAATTATCTTTATGCCCAGACGATTGTTACGAATGAGCCACGCAAGACACTCGAAAAAATGGGCATCACGTTCCGACAAGGTGTTTTTAAGCCCTTCAATATCATCAATGTTGAAAAACGGAATGGGGGTGTCAAGTTCTCCATTGGCAATGGCCGCCTTGTCCTGTTCTGTCAGAATATCGTTGACAACCAAGTTCATTCGACCTCCGTTATATAAGAAAGAAGCGAAGCCGTCAGCCAACACATTGATAGCCGATGAGGAGAAGAACCCCAACATCAAATCGAACTGCGTTGAATTGCACAAGCAGTCAGAGAAGAAACCTATCGGTTCCCACTCTGTGCGAGACCTGAATCGGCGATGTGATGGAAATGAGACTTCTTTAAGCATAATTATAATACAATTGAATTTATGCGTTGTTCTGCATCTTGAACATCAATATTGTATACAGTTGCATACTTGTTAACCATTTGCCTTTTCTCTTTATCCGTCAAAAGATTAGAGTCTATCATATTTATCAGCAAATAATAAACCAAAGATTGATTCCTCATCAGCATTCTGTTAGTACGAGGATTCCACAAAATCATATCCCACATATTAGAATGGACATTTCGATCCAAATGGGCATAGCGACTTATTATCTCGTTATACGTTTCTTGTGAATTCAATTTTATTCTTGCGACAGCTTCAACAAATGGCAACAAACCTATTGGCCGGAAAAACAAGTTTCCACCATTTTCTGTAGATCGCATTTCCTCTGCGGGGTTTTCAGAATCATCATTCACATAATTCCTGATTTCTTCAAAAATAGAACTCATACAGTTCCAAAAACTCACTAACAGCTGATTGAATTCGTTTAAAATCTCATCCGAAGGCCTATACTTTAGCCTTTCTTTTATTTGAGATTTATTAAAATTTCTCTGTTCTTTTTGAGAAAGAAACGTTCTATAAATAGCTGTATGGCAATCATATAAAGTCATCAAAGAAGTGAACGCCTCTTTATCTGATTGAGGCATAGATTTACTATTACTAACTTTAACTCTATTACCCATAAACAACGGGTATGTCTCTAACAATTCTCGAGTCACTATTGCAACAGTATCATCTTCATCCAGGGCTATAATATCACCTAAGCGAACTGGTTTAACATATCGATTAAGTGTTGAGAAAATCCTCCTAGACTTCTCCATTCCTTCTTTTGTGTTCTGATGACCTATAAGCATAACACTTATTGTTTCATTACCCAACTCATCGTTTTCTAACACAGCCGCCCTAATTCCCTCTACTCTATGCTGACCATCAACAGGGAAAATCTTTTCCTGACCTGATAATTCTAACAATCCAACATTGTAATACGTTTCATCATTTATTTCATAGCGAACCTCTTTCCACATTGGGTCTCCATCATATACAGCAAGAACAAGGCTATCGAAAAAGCGATCTTCTCGATTTAAAATGTACTCCTTTATCTTTATATAATTATCTGTAAGAGACCTTTGAATTTGTTCCTTTAATGAATTGGCAGTATGCAATTCATCATTCACAGGTTTCACCATCTCACTCACCTGCTTAAATGTCAATGTTGTACAATAGTAGATAGTATTACCTATTTTCCCTCTTATTGCTGGTATTTTTATTGGTTCCATATTGCTTATATATTTAAAATGCTGGCACAGAATCTTGTATTTCAATATTGTCTGGAATCTCTTCATTATACTCTGGCACAATTGCTCTAATTAACTTGACTTCATTTGAACGGATTTTTTCATTATCAGTATCAGGATAATAACGATAATATAGGTATTCTTTCCATTTTCGGAACATTCGTTTTATTTCAATTCGCTCATCTTTCAGATATTCATTTGCCCTCTTATTAATATTCTGATTTATTGTGTATTGACACCTGCCGATATACAAGATATAGTTTTCAGCAAAAGGCAAATTGATTCCTTTTAAATAGAAGATATAAATACCGCCGTGATTTTTAGGTAAATTCTTAATGCCTTCAGAAACATCATCATTCTGGTCATTAAGATACTTTATTTCATTCGACCAATTCTCAATATTACGGATAGGATTATTTATGTCAAGTAGATTGTCAATCCACCTATGTGGATTATGATAATAAGTAAGGATATATTTCTCATTATCATCATCATCGCGTATGAATGCTCTATATCTTGACATACTTTTATATAAAACAATTAGCACACATTATTTCATCTCCAAGAATATCCACAAGCGTTGTGCCTTTGCTCTGCTTGCGATTCTCTTCTTGGCGTTTGATTATATCAAGTTTAATCTGTCTAACCCGTTCAGGTTTGCATAACTCTGCAAGACTTTCATTCTGGTTCCATGTGTATCCGTCTTTTTCAAACTCCATCGCTTTAGCATAAAGGTCAGGATGTTGCTCATAAAGCCATATCCATTCGATTTTTTGCTGGAAAAAGCAGAAATAGCAACCCGAACGACTACGGCAATAGGTTCCCGTCTTGCCATCCACTTCAAAGGGAATCTCTTCATAATAAGCGGGGACTCCTACGCCACTTTCTCGCAACAAACGGAATATGTCATCCTTCACAAGGACATCCGTGTTATCTATCAATGGAAAATTATCCAATTTTCCTACTGGATAGTCTGTGGTTTTCAAGTATTCAAATACAACGTGATTGAATAACCTTATGTCGAAATCCAGTAACGCATTCAACTTTTTTGAATAATAGAAATGCTTTGAAATCGGTGTCGCAGCCGTATCCATGATTTCGTCCTTCAAATAATTATCAGGGCACAACAAATCGTACAATGACACAAACTGTTCTAAATTATCATTATGCAACACTTTGTTGATGACATCTATACTCCAGATATTTTTTCTAAATGGAAATATTGCTTGGATATTTGGCTTTGACGAAACATATCCATCCCGATCTTCATCACCACGAATGCCCACATACGAAATTGCCAAATCATCACCAACATATTTTTCAAATTCAGCCAACTTCATCTTTTGAGTACACCATCGTGCTTGTGGCGATGGCAGAAAACCGCCCATAGCCTTTAAGAAATGGTGAAATGGTGTGGGTTCTGCACTACCTTCAGCCGCTCTTAATCTTACAATTTTGCCCAAATAGGTTTCCAAGCAACTGATAAGAGCTTCTGTTTCTTCAAGTTCACATCCTGTATCTGAATTATAGTATTCAATCTTCAATGATGGATACTTCTGTTTCAGATATATGGATAATGCAGCACTATCCTTTCCTCCGGCAATTACTAATATCTGTCTAACATTAATGCTCATCACTCATTTTTTTGTTCAAGATTTCCAATAATGTACATATATCTACATTGTTGTTACCTGAAAGAATCTTATTTATCTTTGTCTCCAGTATAGATGCCTTATCTTTGTCCTTTTCAGATAAAACATAGGTCTGTGTTCTGATATTGGAGCCTGTATTTGTCACCATATCGAATGAATATGCCAGATCATTGTCAGCAATGATCTGTTTTGAAATGTCGGCATACTTCTCACACTCACGGAAAAGATACACCAAATCATCCGCCAACTTGTCTTCCTCCTCATCACGCAACGATTCCAATTTATGCTCCAAAATAGGGAAACAGATTGATTGATACCATTGTGTACGATTATCATACTCTGCAGTTGCATGATGATAGAACTCTTTTTGTTTAGCTGTTAGCAAATGAGTTTTCACATTAGCCAACCTTTGCCGGATTTCTTCCACATATTTGTTATAATCAGCCGATTCAAGACCCAATCCATCAACAAGACGAGTTTCGAGTCTGTCAATGAGTTGCGTATAGCAGGAGCGCAACTCGCGAATAGCTTTTTGAATAACATTTCCGTATTCCTCAACATCAGAATTTTGTTTAATTTTTTTTGTAAAACCCAAGGCTTCTGGCAAGTCCTCAAAAAATGCCTTTTCCGGGTCTTTCGCATTTGCCAAAACATCACGGAAACGCATGGTGGATTTATGTGTAAACTTCTGAGTATGCTTGGTGTAGTCATTCAACCTCTTATAGAAGAAAAGGAACGGCTTGATGGTCTCAATAAAACTCTGTGTTGTAATATTGAACTCGTCATCCAGATTGACAAAACGACGATATTGGTTGAAAAAGTCAAGTTTCACGCCATCCACCTCAAATGCCTTTATAGCATAATCGGAAGGATGTTTTTGCAGTAAATCAAAAAACAGCATATCAACATTAGGAATGTAAGCCCCTCTGTTCACATCGTACAAGGCAAAATCTTGTCTTTTAATGAAGAGGAAAGTGGGAATCCAAAAGTCGAGGAATCCTTGTTTAAGCTTAAATGGCTGATAAGAAAGGGTTTTAATAAGCTCTGATATTTTACGTTGTTTACCAATTGTACTTTGAAGAAACCGCACACTTTCGTTCCATAAAGTCATAATCCCATCATTGGTTGGAACATCTGCGAAACCGCTACCACTATGCAAGCCTGTATTTTTAAGCAATGAATAATAGATGGTTTTTTCAGGAGGGAACTTGTCAGTGTCAAAGCCTAAATCTTCTTCATTGTAATGCTCAACGAGTGCAGTCAGATAATTCTTTCGTGCCAATGCTATGGCGCTGCTCAACTTATGCCTGTTAAACAATTCGTTGTGTATGACCGGTGCTTCGGAGTATACATCATCACAAACAGATGAGAGCAGTTTGTTGAAATCTTTGTGGGAGGAAACTGTTTGTTTTTCTCCTTTGAAAAACCAAGTCACACGGTTCTTATAGGCAAAGAGATTGTCGCTGATTGACTTGTCTAGCAAAGTTTCCTCATACTCCTTTAACTTCTGTATTTCACCATATGCCACTTTGTCTGCCTCCTTATCAATCAACACTTTAGTGAGAATGTATTCATATTTCTTGATGTTATACAAGTGGTCAATGATTTCTCCTGTATTGTTGAAATAGGCATAAATAACTGCATGTTCTGTATTTGAACTGGTTTCTTTAATTACATCAAAAGCATTCTTATTAGAGGAGAAAATCAATTCAATATATCCGTCTATATCGCCTTTAGGTGTCATGTCAACCGCATCTTCCCGAACTTCATATTCAAAATAGCGAGGTGTGCCTTTGTGATAATAATGAGCCTTCACTGGTGAAATACGGTTGCTAATAAACTGTCGCAAATCATCAATGAACGAGACTGGGCGGGCTACAACAGCTCCTGCCTTTTGAATCTCCAGCTCCAAATCGATATCCGTGCCTTCAAAAAGCAAAAGACGTTGTTTGTATTCAGCATAACGTATGATTTTGAACCGCCGCAACTTTTCAATAATGGATTCTGCATCAGGGATGTTCATGGCCAATTGCGCATATTCAGACATCTGGTTGGGATTCATTGCAAAACTTGCTATACCAAATAGATTTAGTAATCCAATTGATTTGACTATTTGTATAGCATCCGACATCTGTTCAAGATCATCCCAATTCATCCCCTCAACCCGTTCAATGGACACCTGCATTGAACTCCAGTTCATGGAATCCATATTGGCATCTTTCAAATATGAGTATAAATTGAAAACAATGTAGTCATAGACTTTAGCCAAGTTGTAGGTCAGATTTGTATTGGTTTGAAATTCTGCAAGCGAATTGGAACCACGAGCCGCAAGGAACGAAAAAAGAGACCGTTCGTTTTGGCCGTATCGCTGTATGGCCGATGTGACAGCAAAAGCGGAAAAAGTGTCAAGAGGATATAACTGACGGGCTGTATCAACAGAAAAAGTGTTTGAAACAAATTTTGTCTCCAATGCAAGCTTATACAGTTTCTCTGCACTTCCACCATCTTTTTGAGACAAATCACCCAAATATTGTTTGGAGGCCAAAAACAAAAGCTGCTCAACAGGTTCCACAAACGTGATTTCCTTGAATCTCCCTTTTACTTTTGTCCATTCATTCTTCTGCGTCTCGGTCAATTTTTTTGCGTATGCACCAAAGTTTTGGTGCAATGTTGTCAACAACAATATGTCTCTCGAAGGCATATTGACAAATTCCGCAAATTTCTGAATGAAATACAGTTCCTGCTCGGGATTGTTGTTGGCTGCGTGTTCAAGCACTTTCCCAAATTCATCAATCACAATAAGCAAAAACTTGTTCTGCGCTTTTAATTGGTTGCAGTACTTTTTCAGTTCGTCAAGAATGCTCAATGAGTGTCCGTCAACATTCAGCTTCTTTCCAAGCAAAGCGGGCAATTCAGTATAATCTCCGATAATGTTTAGGATTTCAAAATCTTTCGCATCCGAAAGATTTTTAGGATTCAACAGCCTTTTTTCTTTGTTAGCATGGTTTAAGTCAGCCTCTATAGCCAAAAGGAAAGAAGACTTACCTGTGCCATATGTTCCAATAACGGTAAACGAATGTATGCCAGATTTAAAATCATTGACAATACTTTGCGCAGCCCTCCGTCCATTAGGTGTAACAATGTATTGGGCATCTGAAGGGAAGCCGTTTTCTATGTTCGCTGATAAATTGAACCCTTTATTCATAATACCCATCCAATACTTGTTTAGCGTCTATTTTTTTTGTGAACTGTACTTGTCTGACACCTGCTACATCGCTATAGGTCAAGGTGTCGGAATATGATTCTGAAAGTTCGTTCATCATGTCAATCACTTCCAAATCTGTCATGCAGAACATTAATCCTATCTCTTGCAAACTATCGTATTCAATACTATTATCTGTTTCATCCTTTATCATAAGCAATGCGAACAGGAAAATTTCTGGTGTCACCCGCCGTTTACCTTCTAAATTGAAAAAATAGCGGTTTCGTTTGTCATTAAGGTCATTGGTTTTGTCTTTCTTGTCAGTTTGTCGGAGCAGATCCAAATCCATCAATAAGGTTGAAAAATCCTCATTGGATTTAGGATCTTTAGGCAGACAATAATTTAGCAATAATACACCTATATCTTTTTTGACAGTATTGTCATTATACAGATTTCCTTTCCCTACTTCCATCATTTTGCGTTTCACAAAATTAGCCACCTGTTCTCTGTCAAACAACCTACGTTCCCTTTGAAAATCAACAAAAAACATTTTGTATAACGTGGCTTCCTGTGAAAAAATCAGCAAAAAGTGTAATAACCATAATGTCCCCAAATCTTCTACAAAAGGATCCTTTCCGGTTTCTGAATCGAAGATATATTCAGAAAGCCACTTTGTTTTTTCCGAATTGTATAATCCAAATGCCTTGTACCAGTATCGAATGGAAGCGACCATGTTTTTCCCAACCCCCAAATCCACGACAGACTCTGGAGCATTGAAGTCTTTTTCTTTTTTCACGAAGTCATACCCCTTCTTAAGCCACAGTGTCTTGCAGGGGAAGGATTCATGTCCCGAAAAGGCATATTTATTTGTACAATTAATATTCATATTTACTTTCTTCAATAAAGAATTTGCAAATATACATATTTTTATTGTTGGCAGACCAGTGAAGATATGTTTTTTTGCTCTCTTTTCCCCAATGACAACCCACGCCATCTCAATCGAACAAATCGCAATCACACGCTTTTATTTCATTGGAATGGATATTAGGGGCGCATCTTCCTTTGTTCGTAGGGATTACAAGCCAGCATTTCGTCCTTACGCCATGCGGCATCAGGGCGTAAAACTTCCGAAATTTCAGTCCCCCTCTCCCCTACTTCAAGCTGGATTCCAAAACCTTCACCTTCCTTTTTTTGCAACTTTTCGCACAATTTTGTCCACTTTCTGACCAAAAAACACAATTTGTTAAATTGCTGATTTTAAGCAAATTAACTATTATTCTGCCATTGATTTTATGATTTCAATATTGTAACTTTGTGGGTAAAAAAACAATAATAAAATCATGAACATACCACAAGGCAATAGCAAAGAGGAACTAAAAGCTCGTGAAGAAATAATTTCACAAGTATATAGAAAATGGACAGAGAACAATCCTGACAAACGTGTTTACAACCGTTCATTGAAAGATTATATTAACATCCGCTATCTATCCATAACCGAGACAATGCGACACGCAGCAAAATCGTATGCCTCCACACTTGCATTATTACAGCTCGACACCATTTTGAGATATGCTGTCAAATATGGAAAACCAAAGCCACCTAAGAAAGGTGTGAAAAACCAAGCTATTTTTTCTCATATACAAGAAATGCATTGTGAGCTAATAGGCATTGGGACCGTCAAAATGATAGTGGGTATCAAACGATCTGGAGAGAAAATACAATATTGCATCACAGCAATAAAAGCATAAAAAAAAAGAAATCGACAGGTTGGCTCGCTTTGAAGGTCATCGCCAAATTATGAACGTCTGTACTGGACTGTTCCCCTATTGATTTCCGATTGCAAAAATACATTTTTTTTTGATATAAACAATCTTTTTTACACTTGCGGTTTCTCTCCCGCGGCCTACGGCTGCCGTGATACGACAGCCCTACATAATGTGCTCTTGTCACGTGCGTGCGGATGCGGACGCATGCGATGCGTCCCTACATGTAATGCCATGCGGCATCAGGGCGTAAAACTTCCGAAATTTCAGTTCCACCCTTCCTATCTTCAACCTGGATTCCAAAAATTTCACAACATCTTTTTTGCAACTTATTGCAAAAATAATGCAACTTTTTGACCCGAAAGTACAAATTGTCAAACTATTGATTTTAAGCAAATTAACATACAATTAATATTGATTTTATGATTTCAACATTGTAACTTTGCGAGCGGAAACAGAGTACTTATGGCAAAGAAAAAAGTGGAAAAGAATAACATGAAAAACAAACGATACAAGCAAGCTGTCATTCCAAAAGCAGACTTGCCCAACGAGTGGAAAGGGATCAAACTTCATGAATTGAAAAACATAATATTCAACCATATACGCAGCAGTTATTCTGGAATGGTTATCCAAAACCTTGACACGGGATTGCCTATCACCATCTCTGTTACATCTGCACGAAAAACAGCCTACGGCGAAGCCATTTATTTCAAGAAAGCGGCAGCAATTCTCGTTCTTCCAGAAATCATCAAACACGCTCAGTACAACAACTGGGGTTCTCCCAAATCCACCGACGGTCCCAATATCATTGGTTACCTGAACTTCAAATGCAAGTGCCTCATTGATGGGTCGAAAGAAAACATCCGTTTGGCTGTACAATTCCAAAAAGGAGGCAAATACTATTACAATATAGAGGTCAACATGAAAAAACCCACACCTACAAGGAGCAATGCTTAACCTTATCCTCAGTGTGGGTTGTTTCCTTTCCCTTCCTCTTCTTACCGTTTGCAAATATATGAATTATTTTATTCACTTTGCAAGTGTTTGGGTAAAACAGTATAAAATTTCACCCTTGCACGCTGCTTTTCAGCTCGCAGCCATAAAATTAATCAGTGCAAAAATACAACAAATTTTTTTATGTCAAACGTTTTTTGAAGAATTAATTTGTACCCGTCTCTGCTACGGAAACACACTTTCGCGGCAGGTTCATCCCATCATCAGGGCCAATGCCCCGAGTGCCGCGGGAGGAGTGATGATGTCGCTTTCACCCCTGGCTATGGTCTTTCCGGCCCTACGGGCCTTACTCCGCCCAGATGCCACGTCCCTATAATTGCACACCAACGGACGCATGCGATGCGTCCCTATATATCATATTTACATCAAAAATTTCCGCATGGAAATTTTTACCTTAATACCGCTTTTGCGAATAGCTTGCGTGGAAAAACGAGGAGTATGGAGAGCTAAAAAGCCGACTGTTTGAGCTTGCTTTAGCAAGCGAGTTTCGGCTTTTTAGGCTACAGACGACCGTTTTTCAGCGAGCATATTCGCATGCGGAAAAGCCACTTTTCTTTGCCCCTTTCTTTTGTGGCTGCAAAAGAAAGGGGAAGAAAAATTTCACCATCTCTTTTTTGCAACTTTTCGCACAATTCTGTCCACTTTCCGACTAAAAAGTGCAACTTATTAAACTATTGATTTTTAGCAAATTAACAAAATTTCCACCCTTGATTTTCAGTTCAGTTATTGTAACTTTGCGGAAATCAAAAACTAAATAAAAACTTATGGAAAAGAATCGTCCTCAATTGGGGAGCGGGCCAACTTATTCGGACTCCCCATCAGACAATGCCAATTCTTCTATTACGAGTAGCCCTACCGATACCCTTCGTACCTCGAAGAATTCGGATGCAAAAATAATAAAAATTCTAACACCAATAAAAGCAAACATTAAAAAATTCAAAAATAATGATTACCATATTGATTATTTTAGTGGCTGGAATGGTGCTTTGATTGGATTGCGAAAATTATTGCAATTGAACTATCGAGGAGGTTCTAACTACTCTAATTATGAAACACCAAGAGGCGTATTATCTTTACGACTATCAGGACATAATGCTAATGGCAACAATTTTTCACCCGAAAACATCAATATAAGTGTCTTTGTCGCTTTATTCGAATACGAGCATATTAAATCAAGCGTGAAATATACAGAATATAGAATCACGAAAGAAACGTACGACAAATACCCCAAAAAAGTTGTATATGAAATTGTAACCGCGGTTGAACGAGCATTGAGTGGCGAAATATTTGAATTAAACAATGATATTGCCGATAAAACTCCTTATGAAATAGAAATCTAAGTGACAAACAAGCGTCCTGTGTGCCGCGAGAGGAGTGACAATGTCGCTTTCACCCCTGTCTATGGTCTTTTCTGCCCTACAGGCCTTACTCCACCCTGTCGATGCATACCAACAACCACCCTCCAACGGACGCATGCGATGCGTCCCTACAAACTAATCCAGCGGACACATAGAGACATGCCTACGGCTGCCGTGATACGACAGCCCTACAGGATGTACCCCTGCAATATGCGTGCGGATGCGGACGCATGCAATGCGTCCCTACATGTAATGCCATGCGGCATCAGGGCGTAAAACCTCCGAAATAGCAGTCCCCCACTCCCCTACTTCAAGCTGGATTCCAAAACCTTCACCTTCCTTTTTTTGCAACTTTTCGCACAATTCTGTCCACTTTCCGACTAAGAAGTGCAATTTATTAAACTGTTGATTTTTAAGTAAATTAACCATTACTTCACTATTGGTTTTATGATTTCAACATTGTAACTTTGTGGGTAAAAAAAATGACAGAATATATCAAAATTGGCAGAATAAGTATGACAAGGGCCAAAGAGGCACATATACCATCAGCAGATATAAAAATCAATAAACAACACATTGATCATGTTGCCGGAAAACATAAAAAAGAGCTTGAAAAACTTGGGTTCACCGCCTTGGATTTTATCAGAGTGGTAATTAACGGATACAATGAGATTAGGGAGGCAAAAGACGGAACGTACTTTCTTGCTAATGTGATTGATGAAAGCAGCACATACACCGCCATTATAGGATTAAATTACATTGAAAGCAAGAAGTTTTGGGAAATAAAAACAGCTATTCCCATAAGAACAGCTGTTATAAACAAGAAAAAGCTTATTTGGAAAAGGGAGCGAACCCCTTTAAAGATTTAACTCTTTGTGCCTTCTGCAATGCAATACGCTTACACTCCAAAAGCTTTTCACAT
>JAEEGI010013697.1_pt1 | contig 17171 bp, 15 predicted proteins | sample 8958751 | NCBI WGS metagenome assembly JAEEGI01 (sample SAMN16246545, study PRJNA631951) | gut metagenome | biome: gut microbiome; feature: rumen; material: KS-attached | host: Bos | place: Iran: Karaj | collected 2018-10
GTCATCGACCTCGACGGCTTTGAACTGAAGGTGTGCGTGGTCAACACGCTGGCCAACGCCCGCATCGTCATGGACAAACTGCGTGCAGGTGAGCTGGAATATCATGTCATCGAGGTGATGGCGTGTCCCGGTGGCTGCATCGGCGGCACCGGCCAGCCCTACCACCATGGCGACATCGAGGTTATCAAGGCACGCCAGCGCGCCATCTACAGTGAGGACGTCGGCAAGAAACTGCGCAAGAGCCACGAGAACCCCGTCATCCTGCGTCTATACAGGGAGTTCTTGGGTGAACCCCTCAAGGGAAAAGCCCACGAAATCCTCCACACCAAGTACCGCGACAAATCCATCCTCTAAAACAACTCCACCCGTCTGCGCTCGCATTGACTAGATATATTCGTGTCCGATAAAGATATTCAACATCGGCACAATTCGATATCTATGAGTCGAATAAGCATTTCTGCTGTATCATGGACTTGGCTTTTGCCTCGAAGAGGCAAGTCGGGTCGAAGACTCGACTTTTATGAAAAACACCATGCCAGCTCATCGAAGATGAGCGCAGCTTGGTGACGGCCATAACAAGTGAAAAGTGCGTCGAAGACGAACTTCTACATTCGCCGAAAGCTTGTCAATCACAAAGTTCCTCTTCGAGGCACTTGCAATGTTCTACTCATGGACCAAGCTGCGAACCTCTCCGAGGTTCTTGCATGGTCTTTATCATAGAAATCGGTTCTTCGAACCGCTAACATCTTTCGATGTTTCCTCAAGCAAATGGTTTTAATAAAATTATATACTGAATTTTGTTTAATTTTTCGGCCGCAGGCCGATTCATAGTTGTGTCAAATGGGCTTTGCAACAACCCCTTATAGTTGAGATATTCAGTTACAGGGCCATCATCTATACCATTGCCTTCGTCTACGGCAACGACACTTTGCCCAACATCCCCTTGACATGGGCGATGGTGATGCCGTAGTTGGTCATCGGCACGCCCTGGGCTCGGCATTGCTCCTCGCGCTGGAGCATGAAGCGGCGGTTAAACATGCAGCCGCCGCAATGGATGACCAGGTCATAGCCCGTCAAATCGTTGGGGAAATCCTTACCCGCCACGATATCAATTTTCAGTCCTTGTCCCACACGTTGTCGCAGCATGCGGGGTATCTTCTCGCGCCCGATGTCCTCGGCCAGCGGGGCATGGGTACAGGCCTCGGCGATGAGCACGCGTGACTGCTCGGTCAGGCGGTCGATGGCGGGAGCGCTCTCGACAAAGTAGCCGATGTCGCCTTTGTGGGCCGCCATCAGTACCGAGAAGGATGTGAGCAGGCTCTCGGCAGGCTTTTTCTTTTCTACGATGTCAAACACCTGTGAGTCGGTGATGATGAGGTGGGGCGGCTCGTTGAGTGCGGACAGCGTGCGGTCGATGTCCTCGGTGGTGCAGCACACGGCGATACACCTCTTGTCCATCAGGTCGCGCAGGGTCTGCACCTGCGGCAGGATGAGGCGTCCCTTGGGCGCCTGCGGGTCCTGCGGCATGACCAGCAGCACCGTGTCGCCCGCTTGGGCCAGCTTGCCCGTGAGTGACTGGTTGCCGCCCTCGGGTATCAGGCCAGCCAGCGTTTTACGCAGCAGGTCGAGTCCCGTCCCGTTGATGGCGCTGACGGGGACAACGTCGCTGCCCAGCCGCTTGGCCATGGCGGCGAGTAGGGTAGGAGGGACCTCTTGCATCAGGTCCACCTTATTCAATACGGCAACATAGGGGACGTTGGCCTGCTTGAGCAATCCGGCCCACGCCGCCTCGTCGTCGAGCGTGGCACTGTCGGTCACGATGATGGCGATGTCGGCCTGCTTGATGACCTCGCGGGTGCGCTCGGTGCGCAGGTCGCCCACCTTGCCCGTGTCGTCAAAACCTGCCGTGTCGATGAGCACACACGGCCCAAGAGGCAGAATTTCCATCGACTTGCTCACCGGGTCGGTCGTTGTGCCCGCCACATCGCTCACTATGGCAATCTGCTGCCCCGTGAGCGCATTGATGAGCGACGACTTGCCCACATTGCGCCGCCCGAACAGCGCAATGTGCACCCTCTCACCCCTCGGCGCCCTGTTAAAAGCATTGTCTTTCTCAATCATGAATGATATGCTCTAGAATTGATGATTTCTTGAATATCCACCTCGATGGGCGTGTATTCCACATCTTTAAGTTTAAGTCCAGGATTTTTTTCGAGCACTTCACGCGCTTTGACCCAAATGGGATTGCCTTGCTGGTCTTCCATTACAACTATCCCGTCATGCAGGGCCTCTTCGGTAATCATGTCGAGAACAGCCTGATTGCAGCACTCAATAAATCGCTTATTCTGTTCAGTAAGATAAGGAACGGTATTGTCCATAATGCTTGAGCTATCAAACAAGTTACATGTATCACCTTTATTGCCGGTTGCCATCAAAACGTAAGCATTGCCCTCGTAACGGTATATATCCCAATGATCAACAATCGGCATGAAAATCTCCTTCAGATTATTCAATCCTCGATGATACCGGCGAATCACTACATCGTCAGGAACGTGATGCCCGCCATTTTTCACGCGGTGGGCAATACGGCGAATGGCGATTTGAGGTGAGGGTAGATAGAAGAACACCAATTCCACTCGGTAACCTCTGGCTTGAGCTTGCAGCACAAGATTGCGATATGCGCGTGTCGATAAGGTGGTCTCGATGGCAAATGTCACATCCTGATTGAGCAATTCCTGAATGCGTTCCAGCATGAGCCTGCCAGCTTGAAAAGAGACGCTCTGCGGGTCAAGTGGAGAAAGACCATAGGCAATTTCATCGGCATTCACCCACTGCCGGCATTCCAGAATTGACGGCAGGAATCGCTTCGACGCTGTAGTTTTCCCGGCTCCGTTGCAACCGGCAATGATATATAACCGTTTTTCTGCCATTATCTCAAACAACTAAAAAGCAGGAACAACGATGACATGACAAGGTTGTTTGAGTTGTTGATCGTTGTTCCTGTTGTTTTAAAAATTAGAAGTAGAAGTCGCGCTGGCCGGCGGCGATGTCCTTGATGTGCTGGGCGGCGATGTCGCGCACGCGCTCATTGGTCATCTTGGCCAGTTCCTTTTCAATGAGGGCGTTGCCCTTGGCGACGGTGTCCTCGCTGGCAAAGTCCATGAGGTACTCCTTGAGCGTCATCAGCGCATTGGGCGTGCAGATGTCGCCAATCTTGCCGGCCTTGCACAGGGCCATGAAGCGGTCGCCAGTGCGGCCCGAGCGGTAGCAGGCGGTGCAGAAGCTGGGCAGGTAGCCGATGGACAGCAGCCAGTTGATGACCTCGTCGAGGGTGCGCGTGTCGCTCACGTCGAACTGGGCCGTCTCGTCATGGCGCTCGACGGTGGTGTAACCGCCCACGCTGGTGCGGCTGCCGCCGCTGATTTGTGACACACCCAGGTCAAGCACCTTGGCGCGCACGCTCTGGCTCTCACGGGTGGAGATGATCATGCCGGTATAGGGCACGGCCAGACGGATGACGGCGATGATGCGGCAGAAGATGTCGTCGGGCAGCACGTCGGGGAACTCTTCGAGGGAGATGTCCTCGGCAGGGCAGATGCGCGGCACGCTGATGGTGTGCGGGCCCACGCCGAATTTGGCCTCGAGGTGCTCGGCATGCATCAGCAGACCCACGAAGTCATAGCGGTAGGTGGTCAGGCCGTACAGCACGCCGATGCCCACGTCGTCGCAGCCGCCCATCTGGGCGCGGTCCATGGCCTCGGTGTGGTAGCAGTAGTTGCTCTTGGGTCCCGTGGGATGCAGGGCTTCGTAGTTCTTGCGGTTATAGGTCTCCTGGAACAGGATATAGGTGCCGATGCCGGCGGCCTTCAGTTTCTCGTAGGCCTCGACCTCGGTAGCGGCGATGTTCACGTTCAGGCGGCGGATCTCGCCGTTGCCCACCTTGGTGTTATAGATGGTGTGGATCGACTCCAGGATGTACTCGAGCGGGTTCATCACGGGATGCTCGCCGGCCTCGAGGGCGATGCGCTTGTGACCCATCTTGACCAGCGCCTCGACCTCGGCACGGATCTCGTCCTGCGACAGCTTCTTGCGCGGAATGGTCTTGTTCTTGGCGTGGTAGGGGCAATAGACGCAGCCGTTGATGCAGTAGTTGGACAGATACAACGGAGCGAACATCACGATGCGGTTGCCGTAGAAGCGACGTTTCACGTCCTTGGCCAGCTGCTCGTAGCGCTCAATCAGGTCGGGCTGGTCGCAGTCGAGCAACACGGCAGCCTCGCGGTGGGTAAGACCCTTGCACAAGGCAGCCTTATCGATAATTTCCTCAATCAGAGCACGATTACTCTTGTTTTTTTTAGCGTATGCTAGGGTGTCTAGTATCTCGCTATCGTCGATAAACTCATCGGCGTGATTAGACTTGACATTATACATGATATTATAGTGTAGTTATTAGTTGTTACAATCTGCAAATTTAGCAAAAACTTGTCAGTAACCAGCCACTAGTTGGTAAAAAAAAGATAAAAAAGTAAAACTTGCTTGCTGTGCTGTTCATTTGCACTATCTTTGCCGAATATTTGGCAAACGGATAGCATTGACGACTAGAAGTCTCCATATTATCCTGTATCTAGTAGCGGCATGCGTGCTGTTGCCGGCCTTGTCGCATGGTCAGGTGATCACGGGCAACACGCTCGACCTGACGCAGGCGGTTGACTCTGTCATCAGGGCCGAAGGCGACACGACGGCGCGCCCCGTCCAAGCGACGGCGGGCCGCGACACGAGCCGCTTTGTCAAGGAGCGGGTGGACCTGGACCATGTTGTCGAGTTCAATGCCAAGGACAGTATCATCCTGTTTGGCCGCAACCATGCGGTGATGTATGGCGGCAGCAATATCCAGTATGGCGACATCAACATGACGGCGTCGCAGATCAGCATGGATATGGACAGCAGCCAGGTGATGGCCATCGGCGTCCCCGACAGTGTGGGCGACCTGGCCGGCACTCCCGTCTTTAAGGACAACAGCGGCGAATACCAGTCGCGCGAGATGAAATACAACTTCAAGACCAAGCGTGGCTACATCACCGACATCGTCACCGAGCAGGGCGAGGGCTACCTCACCGGCGGCATCACCAAGAAGACCGAGGATGACTACTATTACATCAAGGACGGCCGTTACACCACCTGTGACGACCATGAGCATCCGCACTTCTACTTCCAGCTCACCAAGGCCAAGGTCAAACCCAAGAAGAATGTGGTCACCGGACCGGCATATATGGTGCTGGAAGACCTGCCGCTACCCATTGCGGTGCCGTTCGGTTACTTCCCCTTCAGCGAGAAATACCAGAGCGGTATATTGGTGCCCACCTTCGGTGAGGACTACAACCGCGGCTTCTACCTGCGCAACGGCGGTTACTACCTGGCGCTGGGGCAGCATGCCGACCTGGCATTGACGGGCGAGATCTACACCCGCGGCTCGTGGGGACTGTCGGCCCAGTCGTCCTATTCCTGGCGCTACAAGCACTCGGGCTCGTTCAGCGTCAACTACCTCACGACCGTCATGGGCGAGAAGGGTGACCCCGACTACAACAAGATGCACAACTTCCAGGTGTTGTGGAGCCACAGCCAGAACCAGAAGGCCAATCCCTATCTGACCTTCTCGGCCAGCGTGAACTTTTCCACCACAGGCTATGCACGCAACAGCCTGAACACCTACTACACCAGCGCCTTTACCGAGAACACCAAGAGCAGCACGGTGAACCTGACCTACAAGATTCCCAACAGCAAGTGGACCTTCTCGACAACCGCCAACGTATCGCAGCGCACTGCCGACTCGACGATTACTGTCTCGTTCCCCAACCTGACCATCAGCATGACCCAGACGGCGCCGTTCAAGCGCAAGCGCGTCGTGGGCGATGAACGATGGTACGAGAAAATCAAGGTGAGCTACAATGGTAAGTTCCAGAACTCGTTGACGGCCAAGCAGGACGAATTCCTGCACAAGAGCCTGGTCAAGGACTGGCGCAACGGCATGAGCCACTCCGTGCCTATCCAGGCCACATTCAATGTGCTCAAGTACTTCAACATCACGCCCAACCTGACCATGAACGACCGCATGTACACCAGCAAGATACGCCAGCAGTGGGATCCCAATGCCAGCGCGGTCGTCAGGGACACTACCTATGGGTTCTACAACATCTTTGACTTCAATTTCAGCGTCTCGCTGAGTACCAAGATTTATGGATTTTTCAAGCCCATGAAGTTCCTGGGCAAGCTGAGCGAAAAACTGCAGATGGTGCGCCACGTGATGACGCCCAATATTTCGTTCTCGGCATCGCCCGACTTTGGCGCTCCCTTCTGGGGCTATTTCGGCAACCTGGACTATGTGGACGCCAAAGGTATCCACCACAACAACCGCTACAGCTACTTCCAGCATGGCCTCTACGGCAGCGCTCCTAACGGCAAGTCGGGAACCATCATGTTCAACATCGCCAACAACCTGGAGGCCAAAGTCAAGAGCGATAACGACAGCACGGGTTTCAAGAAGATATCGCTCATCGAGAACTTTACCTTGAGCCAGTCCTGCAACCTGGCAGCCGACTCGTTGAAGTGGAGCAACCTCAACACCAGCATCATGCTGCGTTTGACCAAGGGCTTTAACCTCAACCTGAGTGCCACCTGGGACGTTTACAAGTATGCGCTCAACGAGTCAGGTGCCCCAGTCCGTATCAACAAGCTGCGCCTGTTCAACGGTGGCGGTTGGGGCCGTCTGTCCAGCACTGGCACGTCCTTCTCCTACACGTTCAACAACGACACCTTCAAGCGCAAGAAGGACAAGCAGCCCGACGATAAGAAACAGCCCGAGAACCGCCAGAACAACGAGCAGGGCGACGGCGAGGACCAAAAGGACCGGGGCGGCGGGCCGACTACCGACCTGGAACTCATCGACGGCTATGCCAAGTGGGAATGCCCGTGGAGCCTCACGGTGAATTATTCGCTGTCCTACGGTTACGGCACGTTCAACTACAAGAAACTCGAGTACAATGGCCGCTGGACCCAGAACCTGAGTCTTAACGCCAACATCCGTCCCACCAAGAACTGGTCTTTTACGGCTTCGGCGAGCTACAATTTCGATACCCACAAGATTGCCTACATGAATTGCAGCATCTCGCGACAGATGCACTGCTTCGAGATGAGCGCAAGCTTTGTTCCCGTGGGTCCCTACAAGAGTTACAACTTCCACATTGCTGTCAAGTCGTCCATCCTGCAGGATGTGAAGTATGACAAGCATTCCAGCTTCAACAATGGTGTCACTTGGTAATAAACAGTTCCTTGTGGCCTTGATGACGTTGCTGTGTGCGGCCCTGCCGCTCACGGCGCAGCGTTTGCAGGAGGGTGACTTGCTGTTTTGCTGCACCCAGGAGCCCAACGCCATCACGGCGGTGACCAGTGGGGTAGAGGGTCTGCCCATCGACCACGTGGCGGTCTTTCACCGCATTGGCGGCGAGGAGGGCATCCCCTATGTCGTCGAGGCGGTCAAGCCGGTAGTGAAGCTTACGCCCCTGGATACATTCCTGTGCCAAAACCGTCATGTGATTATTGGCCGCGTGAATGTGGATGGCACGATGAAGCAATGCATCAGGCGATGCCTGGCCATGGTGGGCAAGCCCTACGACGACCTCTATCTGCATGGCGACAGTGCCGTCTATTGCAGCGAGCTGGTGCAGATGAACTATGTCAACGCTGCGGGCGAGCCGGTCTTTGACACCGTGCCCATGTCGTTTCATGACGCGTCGGGCCGGGTGACCGACTACTGGCGCGACTTCTATTCCCGCCGTGGCATGGCGGTCCCCGAGGGCGCTCCCGGCACCAACCCGGGCGAACTCTCCCGCCGTCCCCAAGTCACAATCATCGGTAAATACCCCGTTCATTTATGATATTCTATTTCACAGGCACCGGCAATACGGGCTTCATTGCCTCACAGCTGGCCCAAGCCACGGGCGACCGTCTCATACCCATCGCACAGGCCGTTGTCAACGGCGAGTATGACTTTACGCTCGAGGCCAACGAGCGCATCGGCTTCTGTTTCCCCATTCACGGGTGGCGGCCGCCGTTCATCGTCAGGGACTTCATCGGGCGGCTGCGGCTCCAGGGATACCAGGGGCAATACTGCTATGCTTTTGCCACCTGCGGCGACGATGTGGGTCTGACTTTCGATTACCTGCGCGATGACCTCAAGGCCATTGGCCTCACGCTCGACAGCGCTTTCTCGGTTATCATGCCCGAGACCTACAATTTCCCCTTCATCGACCAGATTGATACCCCCGAGCGTGCCGACCGCAAGATTGCCGCGGCCCGCCAGGAGCTGGCAAAGATGATGCCCGCCGTTGTCAATCGCGAGCGGGGCGTGATAAACATCAACAGGAGCCGCTGGCCGCGCACCAACAGCATCGTGCTGGGCGGTTTCTTTCTCAAGCACTGGGTAACTGACGCCAAATTCACCGTCGATGCTGGCGCCTGCCTGCGATGCGGCAAGTGCAGCCAGGTGTGTCCCGTCGGCAACATCGATTGCCCCGACGGCGGTACTCCGCATTGGCTCCACAATGGCTTGTGCACCACCTGTTTTGCCTGCTATCACTATTGTCCCGCCCATGCCATCGACTTTGCGGGCCGTACCAAGGGCAAGCGCCAGTATTATTTCAAGCAGTAGGCTGGCCTCCCGATATGGGTTGTAAACATCACGAAGGAATCAAAAATTGGCCCTAAACAACCCGTAACTGAAAATTTCTTATTACCTTTGTAGTTTGTAAACTGAATAACCTCCTGTTGGGTACTATACTATCCATATTGATCGGTTGTGTGTCGATTGGCATTTTCCTGTCGGCACCCATGGGACCTATCGGTATCCTGTGCATCCAGCGTACCCTGAACAAGGGCCGCAGTTCGGGCTTCTTCACGGGTGTGGGCGCAGCGGCGAGCGATTTGTTCTATTGTCTGCTGGTGGGACTGGGCATCTCGCTGGTGACAGATTTCATCGCTTCCAATGTCAATATCCTGCAGATTGTGGGCAGCATCATTCTTATCGTGTATGCGCTGTACATGATCGTGCACAATCCCGTGAGCCAGATCAAGGAGAATATCGACCAACGCGATGACCACTTGCGTGACATGGTCACGGGTTTCCTGTTCACCCTGAGCAATCCGCTCATCATGTTCCTGATTATCCCGCTGTTTGCGCGATTCAGCTTCCCGCTGCCCGAGTACCGTTTCTATCACATCATCATCGGTTACGCCTCGATTGTGCTCGGCGCCCTGCTGTGGTGGTCGGTCATCACATTCTTTGTTGACAAGGTGCGCAGCCACTTCAACATCCGTTCGATGTGGCTCATCAACCGCATCATCGGCAGCATCATCCTCGTCCTCTCACTCTACGGTCTTGTTACAGGCACAATCGCCTATCTCCAGCAACTCAACGTGATCTAAAAAAGTTTAGAGTCCAGGGAGGTAAATCCCTAAACTCTAAACCCTAAACTCTAGACTTCAATGGGACAACTTGTTGCCCCATTGAATAAATCAGTATTTCTTGACTTCGATCTCGCCATTCAGCACGGCAGCAGCATTGGCTGCCAGTGCCGACATCTCGTCCTCGCCGGGATATACGTGAACGGGAGCCATCCAGTCGACGCGCTTCTTGAGCTCGTCAACCATGTACTGCCAGTAAGCGATACCGCCAGTGATGATGATGGCATCGATCTTGCCGCACAGCACGGCGCCCTTCTCGGCGATGGCCTTGGCAATATGGTAAATCATCGCGTTGATGACGAGCTTGGCGTGTTCGTCGCCATTGTTCATCATCTTCTCGGCCTCGATCATGTCGGTCGTACCAAGGTGCGAGAATACGCCACCCTTGCCCGAAATCATCTTGAGGATTTCGTCCTTGGTGTACTCGCCGCTGAAGCACAGGTTCACCAGTGCTTTGGCGGGCAGGCTGCCGGCGCGCTCAGGCGAGAACGGACCCTCGCCATCCAGTGCGTTGTTCACATCAACGGCACGGCCGTGATCGTGGGCTGCTACCGAGATGCCGCCACCCAGGTGGGCAACGATGAGGTTCAGGTCCTCGTAGCGCTTGCCGTTCTCCTTGGCAAAGCGGCGGGCAATGGCGCGCTGGTTCAGGGCGTGCCAGATGCTCTCGCGCTTGAACATGGCCAGACCGCAGATGCGGGCATAGTCGTTCAACTCGTCGGTAACGACGGGATCGGCGATGTAGCAGGGGCAATTCAGGCCCTTGGCAATCTCGTTGGCAATGACGCAACCCAGGTCGCAGGCGTGCTGGTGCTCGCTGGCATAGGTAGCCTGAATCATGTTCTCGTCAACGGCATACACACCACCGGGCAGGGGCTTGGTCAAACTGCCGCGAGCGACGATAGCGTCAAACTCGACGGGGATGCCGGCATTCTCCAGCTCGTTCAAGATCATCTTGCGGCGGAAGTCAAACTGGTCAGTAATCTTGGCGAAAGGAGCCAGATCCTCGGCTGCGTGACGAATAACTTTGATCAGGCGGGGCTCGCCATCCTCAACGACGGCCATCTTGGTGGAGGTCGATCCGGGATTGATAACTAATATTTTCATTATCTTAGTTTTTAGTTTTTAGTTCTTAGTTTTAAGTTTTAAGTGCGATTACTATCGCCTATAATCTCTCTAGTCTCTACTCACTCATTTATCATTTTTCTGTTCTGAAAAATGATTCTTACTCGGCTGCCATAGTGGCAACGGCCAGGCTGTAGAATTTGGACTGGGCGCTGTCGGCACGCGAGGGAACCACGGCGGGGCACTTGGCACCCAGCAGCAGACCGGCGGTGCTTGCACCGGCAAACAGCGTGATGGCCTTGTAGAACACGTTACCTGCCTCGATGTCGGGCATGATGAGCACGTCGCTGTCGCCTTGCAGGGGTGACGTCAGGCCCTTGGCCTCCATGGCGTGCAGGCTGCATGCGCACTTGGCATCTAGCGGGCCGTCAACGATGCACTTGCCCAGCTCGCCCTTGTTGGCCATGTCGATGATCACAGGATAGTCCTCGGTGAAGGGGAAGTGCTTGCCGTTGACCTTCTCGGTGCAGTGAATCAAGGCAACCTTGGGCTCCTCGATGCCGAAGTTGCGGGCCACGTTGGCCATGTATTTCACCATCTCGACGCGCTGCTCGCGGTTGGGATAAGGAATTACGGCGGCATCGGTGAAAATCAGGAACTTGTGATAGCTGGGAATCGAGGCTACTGCAGCGTGGGTCAGCACGTTGCCCTTGGGCAGGATGCCGGTCTCCTTGTTCAGGACGGCACGCAGCAGGTTATCGGTGTTGATCAAGCCTTTCATCAGCACATCGGCCTTGCCTTCGCGCACCAGGGCAACTGCCTTGGCAGCGGCGTCGTCGGCATCACTGGCATCAACATAGCTGATGCTGGCGGCAAAGGGCTTCAAAGCCTCGTTGGCTTTGAGCTTCTCCTCACAACCCACAAAGATGGCTTCAATAAAGCCGGCTTCAAGTGCCTGTGCACAGGCGGCGGGGGTTTTCTCATCGGCGGGCCATACAACAGCCACGCGTTTCTTCACATTGTTTTCTTTGAGATGAGCAAGCAACTCATCAAAATTCTTAATGGTATTCATTACAATGTTTGATGTATAAAAGAAGTTAATGGTTTTCGATGCCCAAAAGTACTACTTTTTTGCAACATGGCACAAAAAAAAAGAGGTAACTTAAAAAAAAATACTATCTTTGCCTTCAGTAACAACCAATAAACATTTAGGAATCATGATTCTAGACGGAATACTTGCGTTTTTTAACCTTGGTACAGGCGAGGTTATTCTCATTGTGGCTATCATCTTGCTCCTCTTCGGCGGCAGGAAGATTCCCGAGCTCATGCGTGGACTGGGCAAGGGTGTCAAGAGCTTCAAGCAGGGGATGAACGAGGTCGAGGATGAACTCAAGAAGCCCATCGAGGAACTCGACGACAAGAAAGAAAAATAAGCTGTTAATCAAACAACAGGAACAATAAGAAACAACAGGAACAACCTTTTTCATCATTTTTATTTTTTGTTTTGGTTGTTCATGGTTGTTTTGGTTGTTTGATCATGTGATAGTGATGGCCGAGGAAAAATTGCAGGAAATGTCCTTTTGGGACCACATCGACGCCTTGCGTGCGGTGCTTGTGCGCATTGTCGTCGTCCTGGTCGTGATGACCTTGGGCCTGTTCTTTGTGATGCCCGACATCTTCGACTCGATCATTCTGGCTCCCTGCCATGGCGACTTTGTGCTGTACAGGCTTTTTCAGCGCATGACCAGTGCTGTCCCGTGGCTGCCCCAATTTTCTACCGAAGGCTTTAACGTCGAGCTGATCAACATCAAACTCGCCTCACAGTTCTTTATCCACATGTCCACGTCGTTCTGGCTGGCACTGGTGCTCACGTTTCCCATCGTGCTGTACTTCCTGTGGACCTTTGTCGCGCCGGCATTGTACCCTAAAGAGAAAAAAGGCGTCAAGACGGCATTCCTGGTGGGCTGCCTCATGTTTTTCCTGGGTGTGGCTGTGGGCTACTTCGTCGTTTTTCCTGTCACGTTGCGTTTCCTGGCCGACTATCATGTGAGCCAGATGGTGCCCAACCAGATTTCACTGGACAGCTACATGGACACCTTCCTGATGCTCATCTTTGTCATGGGTGTCATCTTTGAGCTGCCTCTTGTGGCCTGGCTGCTGGGCGCGCTGGGCGTGCTGCACCGCGGCTTTTTCAGGACCTACCGCCGCCATGCCGTTGTCGTCCTGCTCATGCTGGCCGCCATCATTACTCCCACCGGCGACCCGTTCACGCTGATGGTCGTATTCCTGCCCATTTACCTCCTGTACGAGGTGAGCGCCTATCTCGTCCCCCCAGCCTCGACGGCATTAATGTCCGAGTCCTAGGAATTGAGGGTATCTGAAACCTTTTTTTGATAAAAAACAGTATTATTTTATTGTCAGCTGGTTGGTTTTTATTATTTTTGTCCCACAATAACCAATCAGTTAGAAAAAACCATAATTATTAATCTTTAAATTATTACCTAAATGAAGAAATTACTTTTTTTGCTTCTTGGCCTGGTTGCCGCATCCAATGCGTTTGCGTTAGTGCCTGCCGACCCAACCAATGTAACCTGGTATGACTGTGGAGATGAGAGTGGACATAGTTATTTGTCTTTCACTCTGCCCACCGTTGATGTCAACGGCAATGCCCTCGACATCGAGATGATGGGTTACCGCATTTATATCGACGATGACCAGATTGTCTCCTTTAACAGTGCCCAATATGAAAATATTTATGGCACTACGACCGACATCTACCAATACAACTGGGAGGCCGGCTCCGACCTCCAGAGCGGTGGTGTCTACTTCTATCGTACCAATGCCGATGGCTTTGAGCGCTTCTTCAATTACCGCATCGGTATTCAAGTGTTCTATCTGAACAGCAACTTTACCATTGGAGATGTGTCTAACATCGTCTATACCGAGCTCGAAGCTCCAGCAACTCTGCCCAAGCCCAAGAATCCCGTAGTTTCTGATTGGATTGATAGTAATCCCGTGATTTGGCCTGATGGTTCATTTTCTGTATCGAGTCAAGTAATGTTGGAATGTGGAATAGACTGGATGCAGAACCCTGTTGCTGATGATTATCCTGGAAATAAAGCTGTGTTTGACGCGATGGATCAGGGAATCACTTTAGAATATACCATTCTTGACGGGGACAAAATAAGTTATAGCATTTTTACCGACAATGACAAACTCTTTGTATTGACGCCTGAAATGTACCCCGAACTTTTTGAAGAAGTCTATCCTGGCTTACAGGATGCGACACGCATTCCTTATGCTTTTGAAGGTGGTAATATTGAGTATTGGTTTGTACATTTCCCCCAGTTGACTAACAATGTTGGTGTATTGCAGGAAAACGGAATTGAGGCCGAACCGTTCTTTACTTGGCGTATCGGTGTTCAGTCATACTATACCGTTGAAGACCAGACCAGTTCATCAGACATCGTTTATATGGAGATTTTCCCGCAGTTGAAAGAAGCTGACGAGGTAACTCCCACTTCATTCCTCGCTGACTGGAGTTGCGATGCCGAGAATACGTTCATGGTTGATGGCTTCAAGGCTTATCACCTTTATGTCATCAATACTGCCACTCAGGATACTCTCGTGTTCAATAATATTAATCCTACGAATTACTATGTGGGCGAATGGGGCAATGAAGAAGCGCTTCCCGGCTCCATCTTTAGGGTTGAGGGCTTGACTCCCGGTGCAACTTATCAGTATTATGTTGTATCTGAAGGATCTTCTCATACTTACCAGTCGGTTGTTCGTGAGGTGACGCTGCCTCAGGAGGGCCATGGCTATGAACTGGGTGACGTGAACCACGACGAGGCAGTCAACATTGGCGACGTTACCGCTTTGATCGACTACCTGTTGGGTAGTGGTAGCGTATGCGAAATTTGCGCTAATGTTAATGGTGATGAGGGCATCAACATCGGTGACGTTACCGCTTTGATCGACAAGCTGCTCAGCAATAATTAATGCTCCATGACAGATATCTGATAGTTATTATCAAATCATAAAAGAGGATGCGCAGCACCATTATGGCTGCGCATCCTCTTTTTTCATGACGTGAATGATGGGTATTGCCTGTGCCGGATTTTGGCATGGGCATCTTTGTTTTTTTCGTTTTAATCACATTGCCGAGCATGTGAAATAACGACAATAATCTAACATAATTATGGCTGTTAATAGAAAAATCTAATTTATTTGGAATAAATTTCTTTATATCTAAATTTTATGCTATATTTGCCGCATTGTAAAAAGACTATACCAGTATTGTTTTTTATTACCAACCTTTATTAATTCTAAATCATTATTTTATGAAAAGATTTAACGTTCTATTGACGCTCGCCATCGCGTTCTCGATGGTTGCGTTTGCCCAAAATGCCCCCAAGGGCAAGATGCTTCAGCTCCCGAAGATGACCAAACAGACGACGAAGGCAATGACCTTCCAGGCTCCCCATCGTGCCGCTCCTCCTGCAACAGCTACAGTTGAGACCGACTGGGTGATTGAGGGCAGCTACATCAACGGCAGCAATTCTTATACCAACTCAAACGACATTTCAGTCGCTTTTGATGGTAATGATGTGTATGTTAAGGGCATGGTATTCCTCTGCCCCGATGCTTGGCTTGTGGGTACCATTAGCGAGGATGGTCAGACCGTTACGTTTGCCAATGGCCAGTATGCCGGCATGTACAATGGTGAAATGATCTACGCCTGTGGCACAACCGATATCTCAACTGTGGATGACATCAAGTTCAACTATGATGCTGAGGCTAAGAAGCTCGAGTTGACTAACTACTATCTTGAGAATACCGAGATTGAAACGTTCTCTTTCTTTCTCTACTCCTACGATATTGTGCTGCACAAAGACCTCTCACAGCCTGTTCCAACCAATGTGACCGTTGATCCCTCTAATACCTCAGCTATTATTGGTTGGACCGAGAACGGAGATGCTACCAGCTGGAACCTGCGCTATCGCAAGTTGCCTGAGAAACTCAACAGGTTGTGGGACTTTGAAACCATTGACCAGCTGGAAGACTGGATGGTGGTTGACAATGATAATGACAGCATCTGCTGGGAATGGGCCAATGCAAAATATAACACTCACAGCGGTAATGGTGTCATGATTTCTGCTAGCTATGACAATAATAGCGGAGCTCTTCATCCCGATAACTGGCTGATTTCACCCGTAGTTGAGATGGGTGGCCGTGCTACGTTCTGGTATCGTGGCCAAGACCCCAGTTATTGTGGTGAGGTATTTGCGGTATATGTTTTTGCGGGTGATCAGTTGACCGGTTTAGATGACTTTGTAAAGATCGGTGATGACGTTACCGCAACTGGTGAATTCCAGGAGTACACTATTGATTTGAGTCAGTATGAGGGCTATGGCTGCATCGCTATCCGCCACTACAATGTTTCTGACATGTTCTGCTTGAACATTGATGACTTCTGTGTAGAGGTTCCTGGTGGCGAATATCCTGGTGAGTGGCAAGTCATCGAAGGTGTAACAAATCCGTATACCCTCGAAAACCTTACTCCCGATGCCTACTATCAGGTAGAGGTACAGGCTGTTGGCACTGATGTCAGCGACTGGACCGCTCCTGTTACCTTCCCCACCATTCCCGTTTATATGCTGGGCGGTGACGGCAATCCTTGGGATTGCACCAGTGGCAAGAAATTTGAGTACGATGCCGAGTACGACATCTACATCCTCCATTATACCTTCCCCGCCGAGACTAACTACTTCGGCTTCACCACAAGGCTCGCCGAGAACAATGACCAGGGTGGCTGGGATTACATCGAGCCCTACCGCTTCGGTGCTGTTGCCGAAGGCGAGAACTTCATCTACTATGATGACCAGTACGATAGTAAGCCTCTGGATCTGACTTGGGATGCGTACAAGGCATTCCAGATTGGTGCCGGCGAGTACTACATTGCCATTGACCTGAATAGCAAGAAGGTTATGCTCGTGAAGGTAGTTCCCGATCACGAGTATGAGGTTGGTGACGTGAACCACGACGAGGCAGTCAACATTGCCGACGTGACCGCTCTGATCGACTACCTGTTGGGTAGTGGTAGCGTATGCGAAATTTGCGCTAACGTGAACGGTGACGAGGGTATCAACATTGCTGACGTGACCGCTCTGATTGACAAGTTGCTCAGCAAGAACTGATGACACAGCATTCCAACAGAGAATCCAATTAGGATAACTCTATCGCATGAACGATGCGGCATGCCATCCACTGGCGTGCCGCATCTTCATGATTATGTTGACTTGGCCGTCTAATAGCAATCGGTTAACCGAAAACGGTAAAACTGTCTGAACGGCGCTGGAGTGTTGAAAAATAGTATAGAAAATTGTATTGTAAATTGAGAAAAACCCATTATTTTTGCGAAAATATTACAAAAGATAACCAAAGTCGGAGTGTAGTAGTCGAGTTCCTAATGAAATGCTATTGTCTGGTTTTGGAAACCTTTGAACAGAACTGTATATTAATTGAGTGTTAACTCCAAATAATTATTAATTTAAAAATTCAAGTTTTATGAAGAAATTGTTATTCTT
>JAEEGI010013701.1_pt1 | contig 17168 bp, 15 predicted proteins | sample 8958751 | NCBI WGS metagenome assembly JAEEGI01 (sample SAMN16246545, study PRJNA631951) | gut metagenome | biome: gut microbiome; feature: rumen; material: KS-attached | host: Bos | place: Iran: Karaj | collected 2018-10
ATCTCAAAGGAAGTCCTTGAGAAGGAAGTTTTCCCCGCCTTCATGGTGGAAATGCCAAAGCTCACCAAGGACACCTACACCTTTGACGAGTTCATCGCCATGGTGAAGGCTAATCCGGACCTTGCCGCCGTCCGCGTTCACAAGCAGCGCTTCGGTTACATGGTAAACAACACCATCTGCGAGGTTGGCAACGTTCTCATCAACGGCGCCAAGGTAGTTACCATCAACTCGGAATCAACTGAGATTGAGGATATTAAGAAAACCGTGGCGGACTGCCATCTGGAGGGAGTGGAGAACATCAACTACCTCCAGGCCATAAAGCGCGTCATCGGCATGTCTGACAAACCCCTTGCAAACGAATAGGTTATGGCACAGGAAATAGAGAAAAAATTCCTGGTGAAAGGTGACTTCAAGGCCGATGCCTTCAAGGCCACCCGCATCACCCAGGGCTACCTTTCCAGCGTTCCCGAGAGGACGGTCCGCGTCCGCGTTAAGGGAGACAAGGGTTTCATCACCATCAAGGGCATAGGCAACGCTTCCGGCGCTGCCCGCTTCGAGTGGGAGAAGGAAATCCCCGTAGAGGAAGTGAACCAGCTTCTGGAGCTTGCAGAGCCCGGCGTCATTGACAAGACCCGTTATCTTGTCAAGAACACGGACGGCGTTCACACCTGGGAAGTTGACGAGTTCTACGGCGACAACGACGGCCTAACCGTGGCCGAAGTTGAGCTTGCCGACGAGAACGAGCCCTTCGACAAACCCGCATGGCTGGGAGAAGAAGTAACTGGAGACCCTAAATACTTCAACTCCATGCTCATGAAAAACCCTTATAAGAATTGGAAATAAGCTTGTGATATGACAGACCCGTTGGACATGAATAACTACAGGATCGAGAAACTGCCCAAGATGCAAAAGAGCAGGTTCGAGATCTGGATGGCACGCCTGGGTGCCCCCCTGGCTATCATTGCCTTTGTCTGGATATGTTGGTTCTGTCACATCGGTTTTATTGACAATCTGGACTCAGGAACGCTGGCCGCTTCGGCACAGAAGCGGCTGGCGGCTCTTGGGCTGGACGGCTTCATAAGGGCCAACTATGCCATGCTGGGCATTTTCGTAGCCAGCCTTATCCTGTGGATGACGGAGGCAATTCCCAATTACCTCACCTCGCTCATCCTCATACTTGGCGTTGTCCTTTTCAATGTTACCACGCAGAAGGAAGCCCTGGCACAGCTGGGCCACCCCGTGATGTGGCTCAATATCCTGAGCTTCGTGCTGGCCTCCATGCTGGTAAAGACGCGTTTTGCAAAGCGCCTGGCCCTTGCTTTCGTGATCAAGTTCGGTCGCAGTGCAAAAGGCGTACTCTGGAGCTTCCTGGTGATTAACCTGGTGCTGAGCGCATTCATATCGGCAACCACGGTGAAGGCCACCATCATGCTCCCTATCTTCATGGTCATCTGCGCCATCTACGGGGCCTCAAACGGCAACCGCAACAACTTTGGCCGTAACCTCGTGATTCAGAACCTGTTTCAGGTGAATATCGGCGCAAATGCGTTCTACACGGGATCGGGCGCACACCTTCTGGCCATTTCCCTCATCGCCGGTTTCGTGGGAAGCTGCGACTTTGGCTATAAGGAATGGCTCATTGCCGTGGGGCCCATGAGCGTCATTATCCTTGTGGTGGGACTCCTGCTTGGCATGTACGTCTTCTTCCCCATGAAAAAGGAGGAGCAGGTGCCCCAGATCCAGGGCGGCATAGACCGCTTGAAGGAAGAACTTGCCACCATGGGAAGGATGACCAAAGAGGAATGGAAGGCCGTCGTGATATTCCTCATCGTACTTTTCCTGTGGGTCACCAAGGGCACTTTCCACAATATTGACGAGACCATCGTGGCCCTCATAGGCGCGGTGCTGGCCCTGATTCCCGGCATCGGCGTAGTGAAGTGGAACGATGTTGACATCCCCTGGCACCTCATGCTCTTCAGCGCCGGTGCATATGTCCTTGGAAGCGGCCTCAACGCCACGGACCTTCCCAACACCATGGTCAACGCCGCCTTCGATTCCATGGGAATTACGGCCGATACCCCCTTCTGGGTACTATACGTGATACTTACCTTCCTGATGATGTACTCCGGCCTGGTGTTCCAGTCCAAGACCATCAGGACCATGGTCTTTGTACCGATTGCACTGGGCGTTGAGAAGCGCTTCGGCTTCCCGCCCATGAGCCTGGCCCTCCCGGTGTCCATGCTCATAGAACACTGTTACGTGCTGCCTTTCAACAGCAAGCCGGCGGCCCTTCTGTACACCACAAACCAGTACAGCATGACGGACGCCTTCAAGTACGGCATCACCATGATGACCTTCTCCTGGCTACTTATCCTGCTGTTTGGCCAGACCCTCCTCAAGTGGCTGCACATTACACCGGGATTGTTTTAACAACTGAATTATGGAAATAGACTGGGTACTTATTTTCCGGCTCGTGGCAGCCGGACTCATGGGCGGCTTCATAGGACTGGAGCGTGAGCTGAGATCAAAGGAAGCCGGTGTGCGGACTCATTTTATAGTGGCGCTGGGAAGTGCCTTGTTCATGATTATTTCCCAGTTTGCTTTTGAAGGCAGGCAGCACGATGCCGCCCGCGTGGCCGCCCAGGTGGTCTCCGGAATCGGTTTCATCGGCGCCGGCGTCATTATTTTCCAGAAAAATGCGGTCCGCGGAGTCACAACGGCTGCGGGCCTGTGGGTAGCTGCGGCAATAGGCCTTGCATGCGGAGGCGGAATGTACTCCGTTGCAATTGCGGCGACCCTCCTCACGGTGCTTGTCCTTGAGATGATGCACTTTGTGAACCTCCACCTGACAGAAAAGCATGTAGACCTCACGCTCACTCCGGACAAGCCCTACGACATCCCGGAGCTTCCGGACAGGCTTAAGAATGAAAAGATAAAGGTAGACACGTATTCCATCGAGGGCGGGAAGGTGCGCCTTTCCATCCGCATGAAGCAGAAAGACTATCTTATTACCATAAGGCGTCTTCTGGACATCCTGGACGGGTTTACCATAGAAGAAATGAACTAACCATACCACTGACACTATAACTATGACCTATCTGTTTTATCTTGTGCCGGCAGCGGCAGTAGTAGCCCTCCTGTTCGCCTGGATTTTCTTCCGTCAGATGAAGAAGGAGAGCGAAGGCACGCCTACCATGAAAGAAATTGCGCAGTACGTGCGTGAGGGCGCCATGGCGTACCTCAAGCAGCAATACAAGGTTGTCATTATTGTTTTCGCAGTCCTGGCCGTGCTGTTTGCGGTCCTGGCCTACGTGTTCCACGTGCAGAACCCCTGGGTGCCGTTTGCCTTCCTGACGGGCGGTTTCTTCAGCGGCCTGGCCGGCTTTGTGGGCATGAAGACAGCCACCTTTGCCAGCGCCCGTACCGCCAACGCCACCATGCGTTCCCTCAATTCCGGCCTTAAGATTGCTTTCCGCAGCGGCGCCGTCATGGGCCTCACCGTGGTGGGCCTGGGCCTTCTTGACATTGCCATCTGGTGGAGCGTCCTCAAGATTTTCTACGACCCCTCCGACGCCCAGAACCTTGTGATAATCACCACCACCATGCTCACCTTCGGCATGGGCGCATCCACCCAGGCCCTCTTTGCCCGCGTTGGCGGCGGCATCTACACCAAGGCTGCCGACGTTGGGGCCGATATCGTTGGTAAGGTAGAGCAGGACATCCCCGAGGACGATCCCCGCAACCCCGCCACCATTGCCGATAACGTTGGCGACAACGTTGGCGACGTGGCCGGCATGGGCGCAGACCTCTATGAGAGCTACTGCGGCTCCATCCTTGCCACCATGGCCCTTGGCGCAAGCGCCTTCTTCCAGGACGGCACCGCCGTTCAGATGAGGGCCATCCTGGCGCCAATGATGATTGCGGCAATAGGTGTAGTGCTTTCTATCTTAGGCATTTACGTTGTGCGCACCAAGGAGGGCGCAACGCTCAAGGACCTGCTTGGCTCCCTTAGCCGCGGTACAAACCTGGCTGCAATTCTCATAGCCGTGCTCTCCTTCGGAGTGTTCTACCTGCTAGGCTTCCCCAACTGGTGGCAGCTGGCCCTGAGCGTCCTCAGCGGCCTTCTTGCCGGCGTTGTTATCGGCAAAGTTACGGAGTACTATACTTCCCATTCCTACAAGCCCACGCAGAAGCTGGCGGAAAGCTCCCAGACGGGCCCTGCAACCGTCATTATCAACGGCGTTGGCCTGGGCATGATTTCCACCGCGGTTCCGGTAATTACCATTGCCATAGCCATCCTTCTTGCCTATGGCTTTGCAACCGGCTTCCACTTCAGCGTGGATACCCTGAGCCTTGGCCTATACGGCATCTCCATAGCCGCCGTTGGCATGCTCTCCACCCTTGGAATCACCCTTGCCACAGACGCTTACGGCCCCATTGCAGACAACGCCGGCGGCAACGCCCAGATGAGCGAGCTTGACCCTTCCGTCCGTGAAAAGACAGATATCCTTGATTCCCTTGGAAACACCACCGCAGCCACCGGAAAGGGCTTTGCCATAGGCTCCGCCGCCCTTACCGCACTGGCCCTTCTGGCGTCCTACATAGAGGAGATAAAGATCGGCTTTGGCCACCTTGCCGCAAAGGGCGGGGAACTGGCCGATCAGTTTGCACAGCTTGCAAAAGGTACCATAGTTGACATCGTCAATTATTACGATATCACCCTCATGAACCCCATGGTGCTGGTGGGCATTTTCATCGGCGCCATGATGGCGTTCCTCTTCTGCGGCCTCACCATGAACGCCGTGGGCCGTGCAGCGGAGAAGATGGTCATAGAGGTTCGCCGCCAGTTCCGCGAGATTGCCGGCATCCTGGAGGGAAAACAGCGTCCGGACTACACCAGCTGCGTCCGCATCTCCACCAAGGCGGCCCAGCATGAGATGATTTTCCCCTCGCTCCTTGCCATTATCGTCCCCATGCTTGTGGGCGTTATCCTTGGCCCTGCGGGCGTGATTGGCCTTCTTGCCGGAGGCCTTGGCGCAGGCTTTACCCTGGCCATCTTCCTGGCCAATTCCGGCGGCGCCTGGGACAATGCCAAGAAGTATGTTGAGGAAGGCCACTTCGGCGGCAAGAATTCTTCCAGCCACCATGCAACGGTTGTGGGCGACACCGTGGGCGATCCCTTCAAGGACACCTCCGGCCCGTCCCTCAACATCCTCATCAAGCTCATGAGCATGGTCTCCATTGTCATGGCCGGATTAACCGTCATGCTGCACTAGTGTTTTTTCGGGCATTCGGATATTATTGATTATCCCAACATGTTGTGTTTTTTTGTTGCAAATCAATTTTTCTTGTATTATTTTTGCAAAAATCACAACATATTGGGATATGGGTAGTATCGGAAAGCAAATAAAGGAAAGGCGAAAAAGCCTCAAAGTAACCCAGCGACAATTGGCCGAGCTGTCTGGGGTAGGGATTAATACGCTTACCAAGATTGAAAGGGATGAGGCCAACCCAAGTCTTAGAATCATTGAAAGGATTCTTGACACGCTAGGGCTCATTTTAACTACAAGCATTAAACCTGTCAATCTGTAATGAGGCAAGCTCTTGTATACAACAACGGCCGTCTTGCCGGCTTACTTACGGAGTCCTCGCCGTCAGAATACATATTTCGCTATGACGATGTCTATTTTGCGGACAAAGAGGCTCCTGCCATTAGCCTGACAATACCCAAAAGCAGGCAGGAGCACCATATGCCGTTTTTATTTCCTTTCTTTGCCAATATGCTTTCTGAAGGGCACAACCGGACAGTCCAGGCGGCAATCCATAAACTTGACAGGGAAGACGATTTTGGAATTCTTCTGGCAACTGCTCAGACAGACACCCCCGGAGCAATAACTGTGAAACCACTATGACCGATATCCCTTTTCATCAATACACTGCCACTCAATTGCGGCATTTGACCGGAGGTGTTGCGGTTTCGCCAATCCTTCCCTTCGAGAGCCCGTCGGCAGAAATCTCAAAGTTAAACGAGAACAGGGGGAGAATATCTTTATCAGGAGCGCAGAGCAAATATTCGGTTCTTATAAAAGACGGCAAGTTCCAGCTTACTTCTGAAGGAGAGCAGGGAACTCATATCCTTAAGCCGGCGCTCACAGATTTTGAGAATTGCACAGACAGCCCTGCCAATGAACACCTGACCATGGAAATTGCCAGGCAGGTTTTCCATATAAATACGGCAGCCAACTCCTTGTGTTTTTTCAAAAGCGGAGATGCGGCTTACATTACCCGCCGATATGACTATTCTCCAGACGGGAGCAAAATCCAGCAGGAAGATTTTGCTTCGCTTGGTGGTATCTCGGCCGACAGATACGGACGTGATTACAAATACACCGCACTCAGTTACCAGGATATAGGTGACTTGATAAAAAAGTATATCCCGGCCTGGAGGATAGAAATCGTCAAATTCTTTGACCTGATTCTCTTCAATTTCTTGTTCTCCAATGGCGACGCCCATTTGAAAAACTTTTCCGCATTGAGAAATCAGGAGGGAGACTACAGTCTTTCTCCTGCGTATGATCTCATAAACACAAGCATTCATCTGCCTGGTGACAGTGTGTTTGCCTTGCAAAAGGGTTTATTTGCCGACGGGCGCACTTTCCCTCTTGGATTAGGGAACAAAGACTTTTATGAGTTTGGTCTTGCGCTGGATATTCCTGAAACAATTGTGAGGAGGGAATTAGACCGGTTTACGGCCGATTATCCGGCAATTGAATCCATGGTTAATTCCTCTTTCCTGTCAGACCACGCCAAGCAATCATACTATTCGCTTTATCATACACGCCTGGTCTCCTTTCTCAGGGTATGAGAGAAATTTATTAAATTTGCACACTTATGCGCCCGCGGCAGGTACTCATATTTCTTCTTGGCGTATTCGCCCTCATCGGGGCGGGGTGGCTGGCGTTTCCCCCGGACGGCGTCAAGGCCGGTCCGGTGACGCTTCGATTCCCGTCCTTCAGCAAGATGGCGGCGGAGGCAAGAGAGAAGAAAGTGGACGTGGATTCCGTCCTCACGGCAGTGGAGGAGCGTTTCCACATGAGGGGAGACACCCTTGACTACTATCACCGCTTCTTCACGGAGAACCCGGACCGTATATATCTCCCTAACGATGATTATACGTTCTTTGACAGCGTATTCATCCGCATGGCCGCGGCTGACACTTCCATTGTGAGGGTAGTCCATTACGGAGACTCCCAGATAGAGATGGACCGCATGTCGCAGGATTTGCGTGACGCCCTGCAGGAGCGTTTTGGCGGCATTGGAGCGGGTATGTTCCCTGCGCTTTCCAACGTGCCGTCGGCAAGCATCCAGCGCTATTCCAGCGGCGGTTTTGTCCAGTACACCATGTACGGAGATTCCACCACCCAGCGCGCCGGCCACAGCCGTTACGGTCCCATGGCTCAGGTGGTGCAGATGACCGGCGGCGGCACCATAACCCTCCGTGCCACCAGAAACAAAACGGCAAAGGAACGCACCAAGACATTCCAGACCGTATCCCTCCTTTACGGCAGGCCGGGCGGCGGCTTCCGAGCCAGGGCAACATCGGACACCCTGAGGCCTCAGACAACGGTTCAGACATCCCCGGGAGGCACTACGCTCATGACCTGGGATTTCGGCCGTCCGGTGGAAAAGGCCAATATCGTCCTTGGCGGAAATGCGGAGATTTATGGCGTTTCGGCCGATGGCGCAGCCGGCGTCGCGGTAGACAATATCCCCCTCAGGGGCTGCTCCGGCACCATTTTCACCAGGATTAACGGAAACCTGATGGCAGAATCCCTGGAGCTGGAGAACGCTGCCCTCATCATCCTTCAGTTCGGCGGTAACTACATGCCCGTAACCACTTCCACGGAAAGGGTGGTCAATTACTGCAAGATGATTACGGACCAGATCCAGTACTTCCACAAGGTGGCTCCGCAGGCCCGGATCCTTTTCATCGGCCCGTCCGATATGGGGACGTCCCGCGGCGGCCGCATCGTCACAAGGCCGCGCCTGCCGGAGATGGTAGATTCACTCAAGGCCACCGCCCTCCGCAACGATGCCGCCTACTGGGATATGTTCCGCATGATGGGCGGGGAAAACTCCATGGTGCAGTGGGTAAAGCACCAGCCTCCATATGCCGGAGCGGACTACACTCACTTCACACCAGCCGGTGCCCAGAAGGTGGGGGAGGCCCTTAGCAAGTCTTTCCTCACATACTATGACTATTATCTTCTGAGGAACGCCCGATGAAAAAGTTCCTCGCCTGCATCCTTCTGATAATCATGGTGCTGCCCCTTCAGGCGCGGCGCTATCCCTTTGTGAGGGTAGAGAGGAACCAGGTGCAGTTCCCTGCAGGGGATTCCCCGGATTTCCGGCGTTTTCTCCGAAAGACAGATTCCCTGGTGCTCTTTGGCACCGGAAGCGTGAGGGTGCTGCATGTGGGCGGCTCCCACGTCCAGGGCGGCACATGGAGCGGACGGCTCCGCAACCATTTCCTGGCCCTCAGGTACGGCATGGACGGCGGGCGCGGCCTGGTTTTCCCCTTTGCCGCAGCGGGAACAAATACCCCTGCAACGTACAATACATCATCCACGGCGGGCTGGGAATATACCCGGTGCCTGAGCCCGGACTGGGACCTTGGCCTTGTGGGCGCGGGGATCAGGGGTGCCGATACATCGGCCCGCGCAACCATCGATCTTCTGCCCCGGGAAGTTCACGTGATGCAGCAGAGGTTCGCCTTCAACAGGGTCACGCTGCTTGGCTACGGAGACAGGGAGCCGGTTCTGCTGCTTTCAAAGAAAGATACCCTCTGGGGCTGGCAGGACGGCCCCATGTGGCGTTTCAACATGCCCTGCTATACGGATTGGGTGCAGATTGGCCTGTCCGCACAGTCTTCCGGCTCTTATACACTGGAAGGCGTTTATCTGGACAAATCCAGCGGAGGTTTTACGTACTCGGAGGCCGGGATTAACGGCGCGTCCACAAGTTCCTGGCTCAAGTGCGACCACTGGGAAAGGGACATCCGCCTGGTGAAGCCGGACCTTGTGATTTTCTCCATCGGCATTAACGATATCCAGGGAACAAACTTCAACGCAGACCGCTTCAAGGCCAATTACCGGGAGCTCATAAAGATGGTCCGGAAGGCCAATCCCCGATGCGCCATCCTCTTTACCGGCATCAACGACAGCGTGGTCAGGCGGCACGTGAACCCCTATACGGAAGAGGTTGAGACGGCTTTTGCGGACCTTGCCCGCGAGTACAAAGGCGCCTTCTGGGATATGTACGACATCATGGGCGGCTATGGCTCCATGGCCGTCTGGAAAGAGGCCGGCCTTTCACAGGCGGACCAGGTCCACTTTACTGCCGACGGCTACAGGCTCCTTGGGGACCTGATGTTTGACGCCATAATGAACTGCAAGCGATGAGCGGCCTCTGGGATGTCATACGGGAGTTTTTGCAGAACCTGTTCGCCTTTGACCAGGCGCACCCGCTGCTGTTTACACAGTTCTATTTCTGGGCGTTCTTCGCAATAGTGTTCGCGGTGTTCTCGCTGTTTCACAGCAAGCCGCTTCTGCGAAACGGCTACCTTTTTGCCTGCTCTCTGTTCTTCTATTACAAGACAAGCGGCGTATTCCTTGCGCTACTGGTTTTTGTTATAGTATATAACTTCTTTGCGGCCAAGTGGTTACATAAGCTGAAAAAGGAGGGGTGGCGGAAGTTTGTCACTACGCTGAGCGTGGTGATAGACCTTGGAATACTGGCGTATTTCAAGTATGCATACTTCCTCACGGACTTTGTGAACAACCTCTTCGGGCTGTCCCTGGAGGTGCACGACGTTCTTGGAGAGTTCCTGAACATGTGCATGGGGGTGGAAGTGTTCAGGGTAGATGCCATTATCCTTCCGGTGGGAATATCGTTCTTCACCTTCCAGGCGGTAAGCTACATAGTGGATGTGAAGCGCCGGAAGATTGCCCCGGTGGGGAATTTCCTGGACTTCGGGTTCTACCTCAGCTTCTTCCCGCAGCTGGTGGCAGGGCCCATCGTGCGTGCCGTGGAGTTTGTTGAGCAGCTTCACAAGCCCTACAACCTTAGCCGCAGGTGGTTTGGAATAGCCGTTTTCTGGATAATGAACGGCCTTCTGAAAAAGCTCATCCTGGCGGACTACATGGCCGTGAATTTCGCAGACCGTGTGTTCGAGAACCCTCTCATGTTCAGCGGTTTCGAGAACCTGAGCGCGCTGTTCTGCTACTCCCTGCAGGTTTATGCAGACTTTTCCGGATATACGGACATAGCTACGGGCGTAGCCATGCTTATGGGCTTCTACCTGCCAAAGAACTTCAACTCGCCATACAAGGCACGCAGTACGCAGGAGTTCTGGAGGCGCTGGCACATGACCCTTTCCCGCTGGCTCAGGGACTACCTTTACATTCCGCTTGGAGGCAACAGGAACGCATCGGCGGGAACGTTTATCATCATTGCCGCCGTGGCGGTGTTCGGAAGCTTCCTGAGCGGCTCCTGGTGGGTGGCGTTCGGCGTTGCCGTGCTGGCTGCCGGCATTGGCATCTGGGCCTGGCGTAAGCCCGGTGACCGCAAGCTCATCACCACCAACATAAACAGCATGAACACCATGCTGCTTGGCGGCCTGTGGCACGGCGCCAGCTGGAATTTCATGATCTGGGGCGGTCTCAACGGCATTGGAATGGTGATATACAAGATCTGGACAAAGCGTTCCATGGGGGTGAAAGTGCTCATTATTTCACTTGTCACCCTGCTCTGCGGCACCCTGTCCCTCACCCTCCATTATCCGGTCTGGAACATGTTCTTCGTCTGGACCCTCATCATCCTCGCCGGCACTCTGGTAAAGGCCCTGATCCGTGCCATCCCCTTTTCCCGTAATTCCATCCCTCTCTCCCGTCATTGCCGACCTTATCGGCAATCTCCCGCCCTCACCTGGCTTGACCGCGCCTGGGACATCTTCCAGACCTTCGTGTTCATCACTTTCACCCGTCTTTTCTTCCGCAGCGGCTCCAACCTGGATCCCGCCCTTGCCAACGAAGAGGCCTGGAATACCGCCAAGAACATGGTGAACCAGATTGGCGGCCCCTGGGACATGTCTCTGGTCCCGTCAATGGCCGCCGCCCATTGGCAGGTTCTTGTACTGTTTGTCCTGGGAATGATCATCCACTGGCTGCCGGAGCGTTTCAAGCGCCGCTACCGCATTGTCTTTGCCCGCCTTCCTCTCTTCTGGATGGCAGTGGTGGTTGCCCTCATCATATTCTTCTTCTGCCAGTTCATCACCGCAGACCTCCAGACCTTCATCTACTTCCAGTTCTAGGCTCAACACCGGCTAGTCCTCCGTCCATCTCCCCGTTCTCCTTTCCGTCCTTTCCGCGCCCGAACACGCTCGCGAGCATGTTCACATACTTTCGTTGCCATTTTGCTCTTGAGCCGCCTTTCCTAACCCGCCTCGAGAGCATTTTTGCCCATTATCGGCCATTATTGCACTCGAGCGTGTTCGGCGTTTGTTGGACCTGGTCCACCAAAGTTACGCCAGCAGATTAGTCAGCGCCACAAAGTCCTCTACGGAGAGCTGTTCCGGGCGCTGGGAGAATACGGGCTGGGACAGGAAGTCTGCAAGCTGCTCGGGTGACCAGCCTTCACGGGAAGCTTTGGCTGCCGCCAGTGGTTTCAGAGGGTTCCGCATCATCTTGCGGCGCTGGCCGAAGGCCGTTTTCACGATGTTCTTGAAGAGCTTTTCGTCACAGCCAAGATTCGTGCGTGAGTTACGTGTAAGCCTTATCACGGCGCTCTCAACCTTGGGCGGCGGGGCAAAGCAGCCGGAGCCCACGGTGAAGAGATATTCAATATCGTACCAGGCCTGCAATAACACTGAAAGAATGCCGTACGTCTTGCTTCCCGGGCCTTCCGCAATGCGTTCAGCCACCTCCTTCTGCACCATGCCCACCACGCAGGGAACGCTTTCCTTATAGTCCAGCACCTTGAAGAATATCTGGGACGATATGTTATAGGGGAAGTTGCCTATGATATTGAACTTTCCGGGGAAGATCCTCTCCAGCGGCAGGCGCAGGAAGTCCGCCTCCATAAGTTTTCCTTCCATCCCGGGGAAGTGTGTGAGGAGGTACTCCACGCTCTCCGTATCAATTTCCACAAGCCTGAGGTCTATATCCTTCCTTTGCAGAAGATACTGCGACAACACGCCCATCCCGGGGCCCACCTCCAGTGCCGGCAGGCCGCCCGGCAGCGCGTCCACAATGGCCTGCGCCACCTTCTGATCCGTCAGAAAGTGCTGCCCCAGCGCCTTTTTTGCTCTTACTTCCGTCATACTCTGCAAAGATACTCATATTTTTTTGCTATTTTTGTAGGTTAAAGGAAATAACTCAAGACTCAATATGTACAGAACTCACACATGCGGGGAACTCCGCATCGAAAACAAAGGACAGAAAGTGACTCTGGCGGGCTGGGTACAGAAGGCCCGCAAACTTGGCGGAATGACGTTCATAGACCTCAGGGACCGTTACGGCATAACCCAGCTGGTGGTTGAGGACGATATTTCCCTTGGCCGCGAATTTGTTATCCAGGCAACCGGAGAGGTTGTGGAGCGCCAGTCCAAGAACCCCAAGATGCCCACGGGAGACATAGAGATCAAACTGGAAAAGATAAACATCCTCAACAAGAGCGCCGTGCCGCCCTTCACAATCGAGGAAGAATCCGACGGCGGCGACGACCTCCGTATGAAGTACCGCTACCTGGACCTTCGCCGCGGCCCGCTGCAGCGCGCCCTGGCCTTGCGCCACAAGATAGCCCATGAGGTCCGCAATTACCTTGACGCCAAGGGATTCATGGAGATAGAGACCCCTTACCTCATCAAGTCCACCCCGGAAGGCGCACGTGACTTCGTGGTCCCTTCCCGCATGAACCCCGGCCAGTTCTACGCACTGCCGCAGAGCCCCCAGACCTTCAAGCAGCTTCTCATGGTAGCCGGCTATGACCGCTACTTCCAGATTGTCCGCTGCTTCAGGGACGAGGACCTCCGCGCAGACCGCCAGCCTGAGTTCACCCAGATAGACTGCGAGATGTCCTTCGTGGAGCAGGAAGATGTCCTTAACACCTTCGAGGGCATGATGCGCACCCTCTTCAAGAATGTCCTTGGCGTGGATATTCCAAACCCTCTCCCCCGCATGAGCTGGTACGATGCCATGGACTTCTACGGATCGGACAAGCCCGATGTCCGCTTCGGCATGAAGATCCACGAGATTACGGAAGCCTCCAAGGGCAAGGGCTTCGGCGTCCTTGACGGCGCGGCCTACATCGGCGCAATATGCGTTCCCGGCGCGGCGGAGTACACCCGCAAGCAGGTTGACGAGCTCACCGAGTGGGTAAAACGCCCCCAGGTAGGCGCCAAAGGCCTCATCTACATCCGCGTCAATGCGGACGGCACCTTCAAATCGTCCATCGACAAATTCTACGGGGCCGATGACCTCGCCAAGATTGCCGCAGCCGCAGAGGCAAAGCCCGGAGACCTCATCCTGGTGATGAGCGGCGACTCCAAGCGCAAGGTCCAGACCATGCTCGGCGTCCTCCGCCTTGAAATGGGCAACCGCCTTGGCCTCCGCAACCCCAAGGAGTTCGCTCCCCTCTGGATAGTAGACTTCCCTCTCCTTGAGTGGGACGATGAGACCCAGCGCTTCTACGCCATGCACCACCCCTTCACCGCCCCCAAGCCGGAGCACGAAAAGTGGTTCTACAGCAATGAGAAGGCAGACCTTGAGCGTGTCTGCGCCAACGCCTACGACTTCGTCCTCAACGGTACGGAGCTTGGCGGCGGCAGCATCCGTATCCACAACGCAGACATGCAGAAGCGCATGTTCGAGGTCCTTGGAATCGGCCCGGAAGAGGCAGAGTACAAGTTCGGCTTCATTATCAACGCCTTCAAGTTCGGCGCACCGCCTCACGGAGGCCTCGCATTCGGCTTCGACCGCGTCTGCGCCCTGTTCGGCGGCCAGGACACCATCCGTGACTACATTGCCTTCCCCAAGAACAACCAGGGCCGCGACGTCATGATTGATTCCCCGTCAGAGATAGATCAGTCCCAGCTGGATGAACTCCAGATAGCTTTGAAATAGACGTCATGCCCGGCCCCGACCGGGCATCTACTATGATAACAAAAACGCCGTCATACAACCTCTCCAAGCGCAACACCTTCCGTATGAAGGTGAAATGCGCCCTGTACGTTGAGGTCACGGAAGAGGCGGACCTCCCGGCCCTTGACTGGGACTCCCTGCCGCAGCCAGTCTTTGTTATGGGCGGCGGCTCCAACCTCCTGTTCCGCGGCGACTTCCCGGGAACCGTGCTTCATATCGGCATAAAGACCGATTTTGGGATTCAACCTCGCCCAGAAGTGACCATTGGAGCCGGCACCGTCTTTGACGATTTCTGCGCCTGGGCGGCTTCAGAGAACCTCTGGGGTCCGGAAAACCTGTCCCTGATACCCGGAGAATGCGGTGCCAGCGCCGTGCAGAACATTGGTGCCTATGGCGTGGAGGCCAAGGACATCATAGCCTCCATCCACGCCTGGGACACCCAGGAGCACCAGTTCGTTGACATAAACCCCGCCGCCTGCCAGTACGGCTACCGCACCTCCCGCTTCAAAACAGAGTGGAAAGGCCGCTACGTCATAACCTCCGTCACATACAGACTCTCAAAGGAACCCAACCCCATACTTGATTACGGTGGAGTACGCAAAGCGGTCCCTGATATTCCGCTTACGCCGCAGTTGATCCGCGACACCATCATAGCCATACGCCGCAAGAAACTCCCTGACCCTGAAGAGATTGGAAGTGCCGGGAGCTTTTTCTGCAACCCTGTAATAAGCAAAGAGCACTTTGAAAGGATAGTTAAGACGGCAAAGGAGGATAACGGAGAGGACTACGAGGTTCCGCACTATGTGGTGGGAGACCAGATCAAGGTCCCTGCAGCGTGGATGATAGAGCAGTGCGGCTTCAAGGGCGCCACAAACGGCGGGGCGCAGGTGTACAGGAACCAGCCGCTGGTGATAGTCAACGCTACAGGAAACGCCACGCCGGAGGAGATTATCGGCCTTGAGCAGAGAGTAATAGATACCATATACACTAAATACGGAATAACCCTTCACCCAGAAGTAGAGCATGTCTAAATTCATCATCGAGGGCGGACACAAGCTGTCCGGAAGCATTACCCCGCAGGGCGCAAAGAACGAGGCCCTGGAAGTAATAAGCGCCGTTCTCCTTACCTCGGAGCCGGTCACCATCAGCAACATCCCGGAAATCCTTGACGTCAAGAATCTTATAGAGCTCCTCAGGAACATGGGCGTGAAGGTTACCCGTCACGTCAAGGGCACCTACACCTTCCAGGCCGACGACCTTGACACATCGTACATAGAGACGGAAGAATTCGTGGCCAAGTGCGCAGCTCTCCGCGGAAGCGTAATGGTCGTGGGCCCGCTCCTGACCCGCTTTGGCAGCGCCTGGTTCGCAAAGCCCGGCGGCGACAAGATTGGCCGCCGCAGGGTGGACACCCACCTGGACGGCATGATGAAGCTTGGCGCCAAGATGGAATACGAGCCCACCAGAAGGGCCTTCCACCTCACCTCCGAAGGTCGCCTCACGGGCCGGTACATGCTCCTGGACGAGGCCTCCGTCACCGGTACCGCCAACATCGTCATGGCAGCCGTTCTTGCCAAAGGCACCACCACAATCTACAATGCCGCCTGCGAACCCTACCTCCAGCAGCTGTGCAAGATGCTCAACCGCATGGGCGCATTTATCGACGGCGTGGGCTCGAATCTTCTCAGAATCCACGGCGTAGAGCGCCTGGGCGGCACCCAGCACAAGATCCTTCCGGATATGATCGAGGTTGGCTCCTTCATCGGCATGGCCGCCATCTGCCGCAGCAGCATCACCATCAAGGACGTATCGTACTACGACCTTGGTATCATCCCTGACGCATTCCGCCGCCTGGGCATAAACCTGGAGCAGAGAGGGGACGATATCTTTGTCCCGGAGCAGGAAAGCTATGAGATTGAATCCTTCCTGGACGGCTCCATCATGACCCTTGCCGATGCCCCCTGGCCCGGCCTTACCCCGGACCTCCTGTCCGTGATGCTGGTCGTCGCCACCCAGTGCAAAGGCAGTGTCCTCATTCACCAGAAGATGTTCGAGAGCAGGCTCTTCTTCGTAGACCGCCTCATAGACATGGGTGCCCAGATTATCCTGTGCGACCCTCACAGGGCCGTCGTCATCGGCCATGACCACAGGATCACCCTCAAGGCCGCACGCCTTGTGAGCCCGGATATCCGCGCCGGTATTGCCATGCTCCTTGCCGCCATGAGCGCCAAGGGCACCTCTACCATAGACAATATCGAGCAGATAGACCGTGGCTACGAGGACATCGAGGGCCGTCTCAACGCCCTGGGAGCTCATATTACCAGAGCGTAATTAACATTTCTTCATCTTTTGCGTCTATTATGCAGACCGGTCAGATGAAGACAATGAAAAAACTGTTTATCACACTTGTTTTAACACTCCAGATGGTTGGATGCGCAATGGCGGGTCCGGCCGGAATCCAGAACCTTGTAAACCAGTACAGGTACAGGGAGGATATTGACGTTATCAGCGTAGGCCCCATGGGCATGAGCCTCCTCAGGGTGGTGGCGGGTGCTTCCTCGGGCCTTGACAAGGACGTCCTGGACCTTCTTCGCCTTACACGCGGTGTAAAGAGAATCACGATAGTGGATTTTGAGGACTCCGACGTGCGTGACCACCTGGCAGGAAAGATAGAAAGGGAACTGGAAGGCATGGAGCTCATCATGGAAGCCAAAGATGACGGCGAGCGCGTGCAGATCTTCGGCCATGACGACGGGAAAACCATCCGCGACTTTATCCTCTACACCTCCGAGGGCACCCTTATCCTGACCCGCGGAACGGTGGATGCGGAGAAGATTATCGCCCTTTTTAATGACTGAGGCAGCGTTTCATACCGTTTGGATGCCGCTGCAGGAGCATTTCTGGCGCATCGCGTTCTACATCCTTGAAAACAGGGACGATGCCTCCGACGCCGTGCAGGACCTTTACCTA
>JAEEGI010013703.1_pt1 | contig 17168 bp, 11 predicted proteins | sample 8958751 | NCBI WGS metagenome assembly JAEEGI01 (sample SAMN16246545, study PRJNA631951) | gut metagenome | biome: gut microbiome; feature: rumen; material: KS-attached | host: Bos | place: Iran: Karaj | collected 2018-10
ACACTAGTAATTTCACCCGGGAGCAAAAATTTAGATTTATCTTAAACAAATCTATAAATGCGGTGAGCCCGACTGTAGCGGGGGCCGTAGGCCAGTGCGAAGCACCGAGGGTGACCGAGCCGCGGAACGGAGGTAATAGGATATGGTTCATGGTATGGAGAAAAAAAGCCCCTGCATGGGATGCAGAGGCGAAACATGATCAATAAAAAAACACACAGTTGGAGCAAAAAACTTTTTAATAAGAAAAATATCAGAAAAAAACAATAATCGTGATATAATTCTTTCATGGCTTTAATATCAAATCCTAATAATTTTTTTTGTGAAAATCATTTTGTTTTTATAGAAAATAAAATTCTGCTCAAATGCAGCGATAATCCCTCTGCTTTAACAAAAGAAGATTTGCCTGATGAAAATTTGTTAAGAAAATTAATGAAAGAGCAGCTTGTATGCGACTGGTTCACTGAAAAAGAATATAATTATAGTGCCTGGCTTCTGGAAAAAGATGCCCCTCTGCCTTCCGGAACACGGGCTATAAATTTTCGTCAGTTTTTCTGGGATGCAAAAGATTTATTGTCAGGAAATGAAAATGCTTTTGAAAAAATGGTAAGTCTCGCATGCCGTGCTCACGGTCTTCTACTGTTAAGACAGACTTATCGTTTTTGTCCTGCATGTGGAAAACCCTTGCTTGATGATGAGCACTTTACCGCAAAAAAATGCAGCAAATGCGGCAGTCTGCTTTTCCCCCGGATTGAAACTGCCATAATTGTTCTTGTACATAAAGAAGATAAGATTCTTCTTGCATAAAATAAAAATTCTGTGACCGGCCATTATTCCTGTATTGCAGGATTTGTAGAGCAGGGGGAAAATCTTGAGCAGGCAGTTCATCGTGAGGTTTATGAAGAAACAGGCCTTAAAATAAAAAATCTCCGTTATGCTGGAAGCCAGGCCTGGCCTTTCCCAGATCAGTTGATGCTGGCATATTATGCAGACTGGGAAAGCGGCCAGATTAAAATTCAGGAAGAAGAACTGGAAAGTGCTGAATGGTTCAGTTATGAAAAACTTCCTTCTCCATTAAGCCCTCCCGGTTCTGCTGCCTACAATTTGATTTTCAATCAATTTGGAAAATAAACAAATTGGATTCGGCGCTTATTATTTATAGGTATCTCTTAAACTTGTTATTTTCAGGGAAGATTTAAATTCTTCCATGGTTGGTAGTTTTGTTTTTTCTTCAAGACCATAATCTGAAGGAATAAATTCTACTGTTGTTTCCTGACCCGGCAAAAGAGTCAGCATGTTTTCAGAAAAGTGGCCCTTACATCCTTCTGTTTCCAGATTTACGTAGAAGGCTGGCTTGTCGGTATTCAGAAGAAGCAGAAATTTTCCTTCACCAGTTTCTGCAGCCATTACCTGAATGTTCGCTTTTTCCAGACTGCATTTTTTCCATCGGTTTACAAAAAGTGTATCTGTAATTTTTGTACCTTCATAATCCATCTCTGCATAAATGAAGTACGTATTATCCTGAGCCTCAATCTGCTTGTCAGAAAGTGCTTCTTCAAAAACATATTCTGCAGAATCAGACTTAATTGTTTTATTAAGATCAAGTGCGCGTAAGATTTTACCATTAAAATCAATCCAGCTGATTCTTACAGCAAGGTCTAAAGCTTTACTGCTTTCATTTACAATGCAGGCAAAAATTTTTTCATCCTTTTTTATAAGGGAAAGATTTACCATTCTGAAGAACTTTTTTGCAGCATAGTGAAGAAGTTTCCATTTGCCGCTGTATTCAATTGAAGACCATGAAGTAACCGGCCAGACATCATTTATCTGCCAGTAAATTGCACCCATGCAGTGAGGACGAAGACTTCTCCAGTAATCTACTGCTGTTTTTACCGCAAGAGCCTGCTGCAGCTGACTGAGGTAACTGATATTTTTTATACCTTCAGGAATTCTGAAGTAGCGGGAGAAATTTTCAAGAATTATACTGTTGCCGCCAGGAGAACGCTGATGCCATTCCATAACTGGACTTGTTAAATTTAAGTCCTCTTCACAAGCATATTCCCGAATACCTTCCAGAGAATTCAAACTCTCATAACCGAATTCACTTACGAAGCGGGGTTTAATACTGAGGTAAGCTTCCATATCTTTTTTTTCATGCCAGACACTCCAGAAATGCATGTCACCTTCAGAATCAGAATGCCAGTTGTCACCAAAATTGTCTGGACCTGAACATGGAGAACTTGGCCACCAGGTGCGACTTGAATCACAACGCTTAATTGTTTTTTCTACAACTCCATGATTAAGACGATCATAGTCAACAAGATATTTATCTCTTGAATCACGACTTTCCTTATACCAGTTCAATGCTCCAAGATTTTCATTGTTGCCGCACCAGACTGCCAGGGAAGGATGAGTCTGGAGACGGAGAACATTATCTTCAATTTCCCTTTCAACGTTTTCAAGAAATTCATCGTTTGTAGGATAGAGCCCGCATGCAAACATACAATCCTGCCAGACAATAATTCCTAATTCATCACAAAGCTTGTAGCAGAGTTCGCTTTCGTACTGGCCACCTCCCCAGAAGCGCAGAGAATTCATATTTGCATCAACAGTACTCTGCAAAAAATAACGGTAACGATTTGGAGTCCATCTTTCCGGAAGTGAATCAATTGGAATCCAGTTTGCCCCCTTTGCAAAAATTTTTCTTCCGTTGAGAGAATAGTAAAGACTTGTTCCATATTCATCAGGAATTGCATTAAGCTTAAGTTCCCTGAACCCAATCTGCTTAACCATCACTGAATCCATATGATCAGCAGCCCTTTCATCCACAGAAGAAACAAGAAGAGTGTATAGATTATTTTTTTCAAGCCCCTCTTCTTTCAATTCATCGCTGCTCTTCCATAAAACCGGATTATCAACAGTGAACTCTGTTTTGATAATATTCAGCCCCTCTTTAATTTCACTCCGGGCAGTTTTTACTAAAGAAAGTTTGTTTCCAGTCAATTCAAAAAGGAAAGACCTCTTTTCTTCAAAAAAAGAAGTGTAGCGTATAGTGATAGAGCACTTCCACTTTCCATTCCACTTATTTTCTTCAAGAGGAATAGTTTCTGCAGAAACCGAATTGATGTAGCCCTTATAAACAGAATCAATATAAATATCTCCGTAGATTCCGGAAACCATCAGACAAGGACCCCAGTCCCATCCAGAGTGACACTGAATTTTTCTAACAAGATTTCTGTGAGGAGAGAAAACATCGTAACTTGAAACAGGCACAGGGTATGGAAGCTTTGCAGCAGCCTGAATGGCATGTTTTTCCGAAGATTCAAAAACAATGCGGATAGAATTTTCACCGTCAATAAGAAAATCCGTAATGTCAAATCGCCAGATTCTAAAATAATTGTGCCCTTCTCCTGCCATTTGATTATTTACGTAAACAGTAAAAAAAGTATCAACCATATCCATGCAGAGAAAATGTTTCTGGTCAGGCCTCTTTGTAAAATTAAATTTCCTTTCAATACTCCAGTCCTCTTTTCCCACCCACTGGCAGTCTTTTTCGCTGGTACCAAAATAAGGATCCTTTATAACATTAGCCCTGATAAGTGCAGAATAATTGTCTCCGGGAACATTCATCTGAATCCCTTTAATTTCATCTCTTCCCGATTCATTTGAAAGTGCCCAGTTTGAACTGTGAAGGTCACAAGTTTTCATATTAGCCTCTTTTAAAAAAGTATTAAGGAAGATTTTATTATATTTGAAATTGTTTTTCTATGGCAAAAAAATAATCTTGTTCCGCCATTACATTCGACCCGCCAAAACAGAATAAGTTAAACAGAAAAACATATCCTATTACCTCCATTCCGCGGCTCAGTAACCCTCGGTGCTTCGCACTGGCCTACGGCCACCGCTCCAGTCGGGCTCACCATATTTCATTTGTTGTTTTAGAGAAATATAAAGTTTTGCTCCCGGGTGAAATTACTAGTGTAAAAACGCGCAATATTGCGCTTGACGTTTTTTGTGGCATTGGAACTATTGTAATGCCGCACATGCGGCAGCCACAAAAAAAGTCATTTTACACTAGTAATTTCCCCCTCCGCAAAACTTTATATTTAGCTTAATTTGAAAAGAAATGCAGTGATTCCTTTAACATAGAAAAAAGGAAAATTTTTGCTCCCGGTGAAAATTAGTAGTGTAAAAGCGCGATACAAGAAATTAAATATGCTGACGGGATAAAAAAGTTTTTGAAAAAATATTGCTTCGTATACCCCAAAAGTAAAATGTATAAAAATTACAGGAGGAAGAGGCTGGATTTTGCAGAAAATCTTCCAGCCGTGTTCTGAAATTAAAAGCGTGAGAAATTAAAAAGTTTTTGAAAAATATTCCGTCGTATACCTAAAAAGTAAAATGTATAAAAATTACGGGAGGAAGAGGCTGGATTTTACAGAAAATCTTCCAGCAGTGCCTTGCAATTAAAAGGTGGAAGGAATAAAAAAGTTTTGAAAAATATTCCTTCGTATACCCCAATAGTACAATGTATAAAAAATTAAAGGAGGGAGAGTCTGGATTTTACAGAAATTCTTCCATCGTGTTCTGTAATTAAAAAGCGGGAGGAATAAAAAAGTTTTTGAAAAAACACTCAGTTTGTGCAGCCGCAAAGCGGCTAACGTATATAATTACAAGCACAAACTGCGTGTAGGAGGCGAGCCTCCGGTTTTTCGAAAACTTTTTTATTCCAGTAGCATATTTAATTTCTTGCAACTCGGTTCTGCAAAAGCCAGACTCGACCGGCAGTATGTTTTCATATTCGTGTCATAGAACTTCCGTTTTTTATAAATTATTTCTCAACTGGTAACGTATTTCAGGTGGGTTTTGTAAAGCAGATGTATAGAATTTAGAAAAAAAATCCCCTTCCGTAAAAACAGAAGGGGAATTATTAAGCAGTAAACTGATTAAGCTACAGTTGCTGTTACGTAAACGTCTTTAACGCCTTCGTTAGCCTTAACAATCAGGCCGTTAGCAGAACCGTCTTTAACTTCCAGGCTTACCTGACCGTCATTCTTTTTGTTTTCAACGGTAATGTGGTAAGTAACTCCGCGGAATACACGGGTAATTTCTGCATGCTTAACGTGTGATGGCAGACGTGGTTCAATTTCCAGACCAGCGTGCTGTGGGCGGAGTCCGCAGATGTACTGTGAAAGAGCTACAAAGTTCCAGGCAGCTGTACCTGTAAGCCATGAGTTCTTTGCTTCACCTTCACGGCGGGCTTCCTTACCTGCAACCATCTGGCTGTATACGTAAGGTTCTGTGCGGTGAATATCTGACCACTTTTCTTCAACCCAGGCTGGAGCAATCTTTGTGTAGTGTGTCCAGGCGTCATCAGGACGACCGTTAACTACTTCACCAATGATTACCCATGGATTGTTGTGGCAGAAGATACCACCGTTTTCTTTATATCCAGGCGGATAAGATGAAACTTCACCTAATTCAACATGGTAATTCTGATATGCAGGGTAGAGGATAACAATACCGTACTTTGAATCCAGGTATTTCTTTACGCTGTCCAGAGACTTTTCCGGATAACCCTTATCCTTACCGATTTTAGCCATTGTACCAAAGCCCTGTGTTTCAATGAAGATTTTTCCGTCTTCACATTCGTGAGAACCAATCTTGTGGCCGAAATCATCATAAGCGCGAACGTACCATTCTCCGTCCCATCCTGCTGTACAGATTGCTTCTTCCATCTTTTTGCAGAGGTCTTCAGCACGTTTAGCTTCTTCTTCATCTCCCATAAGGCGGCACATCTGAGCGTAGTCTGGTGTTACGAAAACAAACATCTGTGCAATCATTACAGATTCAGCATTCTTTCCGTCCTTGTTTGTTGAAGTCTGGAATGAATCGTTTGGATTTGTAGAGAAGCAGTTCAGGTTCAGACAGTCGTTCCAGTCAGCACGTCCAATCAGTGGAAGACCGTGTGGTCCAAGATGATTTGGAATGTAGTTGTAAGAACGGCGCAGGTGTTCGAACATTGTTGCCTTGTTTGTTTCAGAATTGTCGAAAGGAACGTCAACCTTAAGGAAGTCCTTGTCTCCAGTTTCACGGATGTAGTTTCCTACACCAAGTACGAGCCAGAGTGGATCATCATTAAAGTTAGAACCGATGTCTGCATTTCCTCTCTTTGTTAAAGGCTGGAACTGGTGATATGCAGAACCATCTTCAAACTGAGTTGCAGCTACATCATAAAGTCTTTCACGGATTCTTGAAGCAGGGAGCTGATGTGCAGCACCAAGCATATCCTGTGAAGTATCGCGGAAACCAAGACCACGGCCAATTCCGCTTTCAAAGTAAGAAGCAGAACGGGCAAAGTTGTAAGTAACAACACACTGGTACTGATTCCAGATTGCCATGCGGTCAAGTTTTTCATCACCAGTCTTAATAACAAAGTGAGAAAGAGTTTCGTCCCAGAACTTCTTCAATTCATCAAAAGCCTGGAGAACCTTGTCCTTAGAATCAAACTTCTTCTGAAGGGCATAAGCCTTTTCTTTGTTGATTACGCCTGAAGCTGTGTTTGTGCGGAGAAGACCTGCCTTGAGGGCTGCTTCCTTTTCTGCTGCAGGAAGGAACTTTTTGTCGTCTTCATTTTCAATGTATCCAAGTACGAAAACAAGAGTTTTTTCTTCGCCCTTTTTAAGTTCAAAATTAACGCGGTGTGATGCAATTGGAGACCATCCATCAGCAACTGAGTTACCGGACTTGCCTTCAAGAACAGTCTTTGGTGCGGAGATAGAATTGTAAAGTCCAAGGAAAGTTTCACGATCTGTATCAAAACCGTCAATCTTTTCGTTGCAAGAGTAGAAAGTAAAGTGATTGCGACGTTCACGATACTCTGTCTTGTGATAGATTGTGCTTCCTTCAATTTCAACTTCACCAGTAGAGAAGTTGCGCTGGAAGTTCTGACAGTCATCTGATGCATTGTAGAGACACCATTCAACGAAAGAAACCAGAGAAATCTTCTTTGTCTTTGAACCTTCGTTCTTAAGGGTAATCATTTCTACTTCACAGTTCTGACCATTTGGAACCATATAAAGAGCTTCTGCCTTTAAATTGTCCTTTGATGAAATGAATTTTGAGTAGCCAAAGCCGTGGTGACATTCATAAGTGTCAAGCTTTGTCTGTGTTGGCTGCCAGCCTGGATTCCAGATTGTGTCACCGTCTTTAATAAAGAAGTAGTGACCATTGTTGTCCAGAGGCATATCGTTGTAGCGATAGCGTGTAAGACGGCGGAGACGGGCATCTGTGTAGAATGAATATCCACCGCTTGTGTTAGAAATAAGTGAGAAGAATTTTTCGCTTCCCAGATAGTTAATCCACGGATAAGGTGTCTGTGGATTCGTGATTACGTACTCACGATTTTGATCATCAAAGTGACCGAACTTCATATAATTCCTCCAGTTCATTTAGGGTTATTTTAAATAAACCTTTCCCATATTATCATAAGACCGCTTGAACTGTAAAGAAAGCGAGTGGGGGTAGATTGAAAAACTGGGGGCTTCTGTGCTATTGTGGATTATGAAAGTCGCAATTTTTTTAGGATCAAAATCTGATTCAGAAACAATGAAAAAGGCCGCTGATGTCCTCAGGGAATTCGGCGTTGAATTCAAGTCTTACATAATCTCTGCCCACAGAGCAGGTGATCTCCTTGTAAAAACAATCCGCAAAGTAGAAGAAGAAGGTGCTCAGGTGATAATTGCAGGGGCCGGTTTAAGTGCCGCTCTCCCGGGTGTTATTGCCAGTCGTACCATTCTGCCGGTTATCGGAGTGCCGCTGGAATGCATTAATCCGGGTAAATCAAACGGGCTGGCAGGAATGGATGCACTTCTTTCTATTGTACAGATGCCTCCACAGATTCCTGTAGCAACAGTTGGAATCAACAATGCAAAAAATGCCGCTTACCTGGCACTGGAAATGCTTGCCGTTACTGATTCCGGCCTTAAGGAAAAGCTTCTTGCTTTCAGACAGAAAATGGTTGCTGATGCAGAAGCTCTTGGTGCAGAGGGTGTAGAACTTTAATCCTCTGGAAAAACTGAACAAAGAACTGGAAGGAAAATAAAATGAATGGTGGCTGTGAATTTGACAACCCTTTTGAAGCAGAAGAAGATAAGCTGCGGGATGAATGTGGAGTTGTAGGCGTTTACTTAAATCAGGCAGCAGAAGACAAGGCTGAAAAATCAAGTGAAAAAGATTATCAGGCCTATTCTGCATCTGATTTTAATGCAGCAACAAAGTGCTATTTTGGTCTTTACTCTTTGCAGCACAGAGGCCAGGACAGTGCAGGTATTGTAGTATCTGACGGTAGTGAACTTAAAATTCACAAGGGAATGGGGCCGGTTTCTGATGTTTTTACAAAAGAAGATCTGCTTAAACTTAACGGCCATATTGCCTGCGGTCACGTGCGTTATGCAACAGCCGGCTCTTCATCACTTGAAAATGCTCAGCCAATGCTTCAGAAAACTAAGCTGGGAGGAATTGCCCTTGCCCATAACGGTCAGCTGGTGAATTATGAACAGCTTCACGAAATGCTTGAGGATGGAGGCAGCACTTTTTCTTCCACAAGCGACACTGAAGTTATTGTAAAGTTAATCGCCAAATCCTATAAGAAGGGGCTGGAGCGTGCCCTTACAGATACCATTCAAATGATAAAGGGATCTTTTGCCCTGGTTGTAATGACAGAAAAATGTTTGATTGGTGCAAGAGACCCTAACGGAATCCGTCCGCTTTGTTTAGGCAAGGTTGAAGGGGGATGGATTCTGGCCAGTGAGTCCTGTGCAATTGATGCAGTAAACGGAAGCTTTGTTCGGGATATTGAACCTGGAGAAATTGTTGTCATAAATGAAGAAGGGGTTCTCTCCTTTGCATTTGGAGAGCATACTTCAAAAAGAACCTGTATTTTTGAATATGTATATTTTGCTCGTCCTGACAGTGAAATTGATGGAATTCCAGTAACTCTTGCCAGGGAAAAAATGGGGGCAGCTCTTGCAAAAGAAAGCGGTGTTCCTGCAGATGTTGTTATCGGTGTGCCAGACTCTGGTATTGGTGCCGCTCAGGGATACGCAAAAGAATCTGGTATTCCTTATGCAAGTGGAATTATAAAAAATAAGTACATTGGCCGCAGCTTTATTGCTCCTACTCAAAAAGAAAGGGAGAATATGGTTTTTGTAAAACTGAATGCGGTTAAATCAGTTGTAAATGGAAAAAGAGTTGTTGTAATTGATGATTCAATCGTTCGTGGAACAACAAGCCGCCGTCTGGTTCAGATTCTCCGCAGGGCTGGTGCCAGTGAAGTTCACTTCAGAATTTCTTCACCGCCGGTAAAATTTCCATGCTACTTTGGAATCAACACCCCAAGCCGCAGTGAATTAATTTCCAGTACCCATAGTGAAGAGGAAATCTGCAAGGAAATTGGAGCAGATTCCCTGGCCTTTATAAGTGCGGAAGGAATGCTGGAAGCCTGCCGTGAATGCAATCCGGAAAAATACGGTTTCTGCAAAGGCTGCTTTACTGGTGAATACCCGATTTCTGTTCCCGGTGAATTAAACGGCAAAAAAATGATTTAATCCTGGTGTTTATATTTTACAGTTAATATTGTAAGATATGTCACTCTATGGAAGACATTAACGAAATCAAACAGTTCGCCAGAGAAAACGATGTACCTATTGTTCAGGACGGCGGACTGGAATTTATTCTCAAATATATTAAGGATCACCCTTCAGTAAAGCGCATTCTGGAAATCGGAACCGCAATCGGTTATTCCGCAACCCAGTTTGCTAATGTGAGGGGTGATATTTTTATTGATACCATCGAAATCGACATTGACCGTTATCAGCAGGCTGTGCGTAACATTCACGATGAAAATCTTATGGACCGGATTACAGTTTATCTGGGAAACGCCCTTGCCTTTGATTTTGGCGACAGAAAATTTGATTTGATTTTTATTGATGCGGCCAAGGCTCAGTACATTAACTATTTTGAGCACTTTAAGAATAATCTTTCAGAAGATGGGGTTTTTATTTCCGACAATCTCTTCTTTCACGGCTTTGTAAATGATTTAACTCTTACTCATAATTACAGCACTGTTAAACTAATCAGAAAACTTAGACGCTACATTGAATTCCTTAAATATAATCAGGAGTTTAAAACAGAATTTTTCTCCTGCGGGGATGGTATGTCTCTTTCCAGGAGAAGACTTGCCCTTACGGAAAGAAAGGTTCATGTTTTCAGCGACAGCATTTTTTCCGGAATACAGACCTGTATTTTTTCCAGGGACCCTTATGACAAGGAAGGAAAGTACATTCTTACAGATTCCCAGATGAAAAAAATCTCTCAGGAAAATGGTGATGTAAGATGCGCCTTTATTCGTAGACTTGATGATCCGGAAATTCTTAAACAGAAGGATGGCTGTACTGCACCTGACATGTGGGGCAAATTTTCTTTTTCAGCATGGAGAAATGGTCAGGTGGAAAAGTTTGATGCGACCTGCATTCTTGGAGCGGGCTTTGTTGCCCTAAACTACATTGACTTAAAAATGGACAAGGCAATTTTTGTAACTGAAGAGGGGGAAATTCCTGTAACAAGAAATTTTGCCCTTTACGAATTCAAGCTGCCTCTTGCCCGGGCCGGTCAGATTTCAGAAGCAGATGTTTTTTCTGTGGACAAGGATTTTCATGAGTCTCTGGCAGAAACAAATTCAGATTTTTATGCTGATAAAATCTCCCTTGAAGGACTGGACGGTCATCCCCTGAAAGAAGGAAACGGTGCTCTCTTTACCTGGGTCGGGGGAAAAAGAATTTACATAAGCGGCAGGGCCTGTCTTGCCGGTGAAGGTAAGCGTTTTCTGGAATAAAAATTCAAGTCAACCCTTTAATAAAAAAGATTCTTCCTTTATACTTTTGACTATGGCTAAAACATTCGATGACAAGAAAATCATTTATACTATGGATCGCGTTAGTCGCGCGTATGGAACAAAAGTAGTTTTAAAGGATATCAGCATTTCCTACTACTACGGGGCAAAGATTGGCGTAATCGGTGAAAACGGTGCCGGTAAATCTTCCCTCTTTAAAATTTTTGCCGGAATTGATAAGGACTACACCGGTGAAACAATGCTGCAGCCTGGTTACTCAATGGGCTATCTGGAACAGGAACCTTATCTTGAACCAGGTAAAACTGTTCTTGAGACAGTAAAGGAAGGTGTAAAACCAATCACTGACCTGCTGGCAGAATTTGATAAAGTTAACGAAGCCTTTGGTGATCCGGACGCAGATTTTGACAAGCTTTGTGCCCGTCAGGCTGAACTTCAGGAAAAACTCGATGCCGCTGATGCATGGAACCTGGACGCAAATCTTGAACTGGCAATGGATGCCCTCCGCTGTCCTCCTGGAGATCAGGTTGTAGACGTGCTTTCTGGAGGTGAACGCCGCCGTGTTGCTCTCTGTCGTCTTCTTTTGCAGCAGCCGGATATTCTTCTTCTTGATGAACCTACAAACCACCTGGATGCAGAAACTGTAGCCTGGCTGGAACGTCACCTGAAAAATTATCCTGGTACAATTATTGCAATTACTCACGACCGTTACTTCCTGGATAATGTTGCGGGCTGGATTCTTGAAATGGATCGTGGTGAAGGTTATCCGTTTAAGGGTAACTATTCTGAATGGCTGGAAGCAAAGCAGAAGCGTCTTGAAATGGAAGAAAAACAGGCCTCTGTTCGTCAGCGTGAAATGAAGGAAGAATTGGAATGGATTCACGCAGGTGCCAAGGGACGTCAGGCTAAGCACAAGGAACACATTACTAAGTACGAGCAGCTCCTTGCTGAAGAATCAAAGCGCATTCAGCTTAAGGATACACAGATTTCAATTCCTGCAGGTCCTCGTTTAGGAAATGTTGTAATTGATGCTGAAAAGCTTACAAAATCCTTTGATGAAAGAGTTCTTTTTGAAAACCTGGATTTCCATATTCCGGCTGGAGCTGTTGTAGGAATTGTTGGTCCTAACGGTGCCGGTAAAACAACTCTCTTTAAGATGATTGCAACTGCAGCAGGTCAGCAGGTTCAGATGCCTGATGGTTCAATGGGCCAGGAAAAGCCTGATTCAGGTTCCCTTAAAATTGGTGAAACTGTAAAACTTGTTTATGTTGATCAGATGAGAAGCAAACTGGATCCGAACAAGACTATTTACGAAACCCTGTCTGGTGGTTCTGACTTAGTACGTCTTGGAGCAGTTGATGAAAAGGGGCATCCTGTAAACGGAGCTGTTCGTGAAATTAATGCCCACGCTTACTGTTCATGGTTTAACTTCTCAAGTGCAGAACAGAACAAGAAGATTTCAGTTCTGTCTGGTGGTGAAAAGAACCGTCTTAATATGGGTATGATGTTTAAGGAAGCAGGCAACGTTCTTCTTCTGGACGAACCTACAAACGATCTGGATATTACAACAACCCGTTCTCTGGAAGAAGCAATTAATTCTTTTGCCGGGGTTGTAATGGTAATCAGCCACGACCGCTACTTCCTGGACCGTATTTGTACACATATTCTTGCTTTTGAAAACAATTCAGAAGTTAAGTGGTTCGAAGGTAACTGGTCTGAATATGCTGAATGGCGTAAGAAGGAACTTGGTATTGATGAGGATCATCCTCACAAAACAGTTTATCGTAAACTTACAAGATAGTTAGTAAAAAAGAAAAGGCTGAATTCCCTGAATTCAGCCTTTTTGCTTAAAGAAATAAATCTTTAGAATATGATAGAAATACCAACTTTTGGAACAATATCTGCCTGGATTACATAATTCCAGTTCATGTCGTTTACAGCATCAGAGGTTGTTCCTCCAGAAGATTTCGTTGTAAGTACCGGTTTGAAATGGTAACTTGCAAGAAGGCCTGCATGTACAGCAATCTTTTCTGTAATATTTATACCGCCTTCAAATTTAATGCCTGCACCCCAGGTAGTCATGGATGTATGAGCACCAGTATTATTGTCAAATTCAACCATACTGTAAGAAACACCTGGTGTAATCATGTAATAGGATTTTTCATTTGCAATCCTATAGGTCAAACCTGCGAAGAAAATAATATCCTGTACATTTTTAATGGCTACAGTATCTTCCTGATCTGTGGTTGTGTCCATCAAGTAACTCCAGGTATGAGTATCCATTGAATCAGCGAACTGATAAGAACCTTCTGCTGTAATTCCCAGATTATCTGTTAAGAATATTGTAGCTCCTGCTCCTGCCCCAAAAGATTTTTCAAGATAAAGTACTCTCATGTACTCATCATTGTCTTCATAATTTAAAAAAGTTACCTGACCTGCATAAGTTCCATCAGCATCTACCTTAAAACCAAATGCAAATGCTGAACCTGTTAGTGTTAATGCTGCCAGAACAGCCATAATAATTTTTTTCATTAAAAACCCCCTTCGTTTTTTTGAAGTATTGTTAGTATTTTAAAGTTTAATTCAGAATTTTCCACAATACAAGAAAAAAACGTTGAAGGTCTTGTTATATTTAAAAATAAATCTATACGGTTTTATAGTAAAATCGTGATGGGGTTAAGAATTTGTATCAGTATTCATACCATTCATCATAAAAGTCACTTGGATCAAAGTCAGACTCTTCTTCATCATCATAATCGTCATAATCATCATAATCGTAGAGGCTGTCTTCAGAATCATCTTCATCAGAAAGGTCTTCAGTGTTATCAAGGAGATCCTGAGCACCGCTTTCACCGTATTCTTCTTCTGTCCAGTATTTGTATTCCGATTTGTCGATTGTCGCAGTCTTCCTCATTTTAACAGCTATGGCCATTGAATCTCCAGAATAGGCCAGGGAAAAACCGTATGTAATTTCAGGTCCTTTTGGATTAAAGTGGTAGTTGAAATCTCCCTTGAAAGCCATTCCCATGAGCAGCATAAGAGCAATTGTCTCCTGGTCAACTTCCACATCCTGATTCAATGAGCTTAAAACTTCAATATAATCTGCCAGAGAACAGTAAGAATCATCCTCTGTAATGTAAACTAAGGAATTTGCCTCATTGCCGTATATTGAAATGTCACTCTGGGTGGTTTCATGTTCACCGTTTGCCGAAATGCTTATAAACATTTTCCATTTACCGGCAATCCAGTTGCTGCCAATTAAATCTGTATTAATATTAATTACATCATCTGCAAATGCCAGCCCCATTGTTAAAAAAGCGGCTAATAAAAGTGCTGATAGTTTTTTCATGGATAATTCCTCTTTCGTATTTCTTTGTTTTTAGCCCGAAATTCGATTTTTGAAAATCATTAAATTCATCAAAAAAATGGCTTCCAGCCGTTTCACTCCTTAACGCCGTTTTTTTTGTAAAATTCTAAGTTTTCAAAACTCCACATCTGAGCTATTTACATAATACTACCTTTATTTGTGGGGGTTCTTCAATGGATAAGTTTATGGTAAAAGAAGAGTTTTTAATCTTCCATTTATTTCTTTTTTTCGATAACATAGGTGAGGTTTAGTTTTATGAATTCCAGGTTTATTGTTCTTATCCCTGCATTTCAACCTGAGCTTCCTTTATTGAATCTTGTTAAGGATTTTGTAAAAAGACAATTTGAGAAAATTATCATAATTGATGACGGAAACAGCCAGTGTTCGAATGCCGATGAATACAATTCAATTTTGACTCAAACAGAAGAACTTGGTGCTGTCATTCTTCATCATGAAAAAAATGAAGGAAAAGGGCAGGCTCTTAAGACTGGTTTTAAATATATTGTAGAAAACTTTCCTGACTGTAAGGGAGCAATTACTGTTGACTGTGACGGCCAGCATCTTATAAAGGATGTTCTTAATGTAAGCAAGGCTCTTTTTGAAAATCCGGAAAAACTGATTATTGGAGTAAGAAACTTAATGGGCAAAAAGGTGCCTCTGGGAACAAGAACCGGGGACACTCTTGCGGCAGCTTTCTTTAAATTTTCTACTGGAAAAAGATGCAGTGATACACAGTCCGGTCTTAGAGGAATTCCTTCTTCATTGTTTCAATTAGCCTGTGAAGATGAAGGAAGCCGCTACGAATACGAAACAAACTTTTTAAGTGATGCATCTGCTAAAACTGAAATTCTGGAAGTACCTGTTGAAGGAATTTTCAGGACAAATGGAAACTACACCCACTTCAGGCCGATTAAAGATACCCTCCGCCTGTATGGAAGATTCCTTAAATTCAGCACGTCCAGCTTTATTGCATTCATTGTTGATTTCATTGTTTTCCTGGGACTGAATAGTTTTTTTCGTTTCAGGGGAATTGATAATGTAGGAGTGATTTTTGCTTCTACAGCCTTTGCCCGCTTTATTTCAAGCATTGTTAGTTTTATGATTAACCGTGTCTGGAGTTTTAAGGGCAGGGCTAAAAGTAAAAAGAGTTTTCAGCAGTTCGGAAGATTCTTTATACTCTGGTGCATTATTGTTGTCGTAAACTCTGTGCTGGTATATTTGCTGGAAAAAATCTGTATTCCTGTGGCAATAGCAAAACTTATTGCCAATACAGTAACTTTCTTTATTAACTATCTTGGACAGCATAACTGGGTCTTTGTAGAAAAAGACTGATTCTTGAAAATATGGGCGCTTAGGATTATTATAGCGCCTTCAACAAAAAACAAAATTTAAAGGACTCCTATTTATATGGAAAAGACTCTTAATGTTACAAGTGAGCCTGAAAATCAGCCTAAGGAAAATATTCTGGGCACAAAAAAGATAGGCTCTCTTCTTGCTAAATTTGCAATTCCTGGAATTGTTTCCATGGTTGTAAATGCTTTCTACAATATTATTGATCAGATTTTTATTGGTCGTGGTGTAGGTTATCTGGGAAATGGTGCCACATCAGTTATTTTCCCTCTTACAACTCTTGCTATGGCTTTTGCACTCTTGTTTGGAGATGGTGCTGCTGCATACATGAGTCTTAAACAGGGCGAAAAAAAGCCTGAAGAAGCAAAGAAGGGTACTGCAGCAGGTATTCTGGGATTTGCAGGGGTCGGACTGATTCTTGGAATTCTCTTCGTTATTTTTATTAAACCTCTCAGCCGGGCCTTTGGTGCTTCTGAAGGAATTCTGCCTTATGCCGTTGACTATGGTTCAATCATTGCAATGGGTATTCCTTTTATGGCAATTTGTGCCGGTGGTTCAAGCATTATCCGTGCTGATGGTTCCCCTCTCTTCAATATGATTGGTCTTTTTACCGGTACAATTATAAACCTGGTGCTGGACCCTATCACTATTTTTGTATTTAAGTGGGGCGTTCAGGGAGCTGCTGTAGCAACAATTCTTGGTCAGTTTGCAAATGCTGCACTAAATATCTTCTATATTACAAGGAAGATGAAGTCTACTAAACTTGATAAGGAGGCCTGGGCTGGAGCCTTCAGTCATCTTGGAGCAGTTGCCCGTCTTGGAATTTCTTCCTTTATAACTCAGATGTCCCTGGTTGTTGCAATCGCATTAAGAAACAACATCCTCAGCTATTATGGTGCACAGAGTAAATATGGACCTGACATTCCGGTTACAACTCTTGGAATTACAATGAAGACTTTCTCTATTATTATGAGTATTATCATTGGTCTTGCTGCCGGCTCTCAGCCAATTCTGGGCTATAACTACGGGGCAGGAAATTATGGCAGGGTAAAAAAGACTTTTAAGCTGGTCTGCATTATTTCTACAAGTATTTGTATTGTTGCCTTCCTTCTGGCTCAGTTTGCACCTATGGCCATTATCAGTATTTTTGGTCAGGAAAACGATCTTTATAATGAATTTGCAGTAAAATGTATGAGAATTTATCTTATGCTGATTCCTCTTGTGGGCGTTCAGATTTCCAGCGGTATTTTCTTTCAGGCGCTGGGATATCCTGCACAAGCTTCATTCCTTTCTTTGTCAAAACAGATTATTTTCCAGCTGCCGGTAACAATCATCCTGCCATTATTCCTTGGAGTGGAAGGAGTTTTGTGGACTGGACCTCTTTCTGACATTCTGGCCTTTACCGCGACTGTTGTAACATTCCTGATTTACTGGCCTAGAATCTTTAAGAAAAGTAAAGAAGATTAGATTTTTTTAATTAGCCCGAATGTCGAGTTTTGAAAAGTTGCTAACATTACAAAAAAAACGGCGCGAAGGAGTTGTTAC
>JAEEGI010013706.1_pt1 | contig 17167 bp, 14 predicted proteins | sample 8958751 | NCBI WGS metagenome assembly JAEEGI01 (sample SAMN16246545, study PRJNA631951) | gut metagenome | biome: gut microbiome; feature: rumen; material: KS-attached | host: Bos | place: Iran: Karaj | collected 2018-10
GGTTATTTCAGTGCCTGCTGGGATCAGCTTTCCTTCGTTTATCATCTTGTATACCCACTGGTAGAGCTCGGGGTTCTGGAGGGTCCACACGTCATAGCTGTAATAGCCTGTGCCGCCCATCACTCCGTCTCCGGGGCTGAAGCCATTCCAGCCTGGGATCACCTGGAAGAACTCCTGGTACTGATAATCAGTCCATCCGTCTCCGCGGTAGGTGTAATTCATATGGATCGAGGTGATGTAGTCTCCGCTCTCCTTCGTGCCATTGTAAAGCTGCAGCATGCTCTTGTAATCATACTTAAGGTCATCCTTTGCTATAGCCTCCAGCAGCAGTCTCTTGTCAGCAGCGCTAAGAGCCTCTGAGCCCTCCATATTCTCCACATAGACCTCTATATCATTGTAATTGCGGTCGTTCAGGATCTCTGCCATGGTGGGACGGTTCTTGTTGTACAGATACTCCATCTCCTTTGAATCCTCCAGCATGCTCTGAAGAACGGGATAGCTTCTGAAGACCGTGCGTCCGTTTTTCAGTGTGTAGCTGATCTGGATATTCGAGGTGAAGTAATTATCAGTTGAAGGATGGAGTATATTGTTTTTGTTTGCGATGATCTCTTTATGGAAGATTATCAGCTTCTCAATATCAGCCTCATCCGTAAAGACCATGCTGTTTCCGTTGTTAGAGAGCATCCAGTTGTAGGCGCTGGCCTCCTTCACCTGCGACGCCTCGGGCACATATCCCGTGATCCTGAAAACGTCCAGAGAGAAGCAGGCTATTATAAGCACCATCACCAGTGTAAAGACCAGCGCTGCCTTTGCGGTCTGCTTATCCGCGATGCGTATGGTCTTTCTTACTATCATCTGGCTGATGACAAAGCCTATGGCGCCTCCGAAGATGAAGCCTGTATAGCCGAAGCTGTCCATCATCACCAGGCCCACCAGAGAGGAGGCGAAGAAGCTTATCAGCAGGCCGATCCCCCACTGCACAGGAGTGAACACATAGCTGTCCCCTGTTCTTTCAAGAGGCCTGATCCTGTAGATGAAATACGCGCCCACAGCGATGGCTATGGCTATGGCAGCATAGATCAGAAGACCGAGATAGTAATCCGATTTGAATAACCCATTCACTCCGATGAACATCGTCCATGCATTCATCGGCCTTACGAACTCCTCCCAGCTGCCACTGGAGTTGTAGCCGAAGCTGAACTGCTCGGCATAGCCCTGCATAGCCGTATACAGAGCCTGCAGCAGGAAATTAAAGGCGAAGGCCGTAAGTATCTGTATGATTGTGGTCCCGCTCACAACAGAAGCCAGAACGCTGATGCTGTATACGAAGAGCATCACCACAGCCACGGTAATGAACCAGACGGTCATATCCCAGAAGCTTATAAGCTCCGGGTACTGATTGTTTATGAAAGGCACCAGCGTGAATAAAAGCAGCAGCGTCATAAAGACCGGAGCCAGGCTCATGATATACCCGCTCATAAAATTTGTTATGTAAAGTGTCTTTCTGCTGAAGGGCTGCGTGTGAACAAGATTGGTGGCCGAAGGTATGTTCAGATAGTTGAACACCTCTGCGCAGCAGATTACTGGCAGCACCAGACTCATCAGTACAAATACGAAATGCTCCTGATCCCTGATGTGGAGTATGAAATTTCTGCCGGCGCTCTGCATCATGATAAGGAAGGGTCCTGACAGGAAATAGATCAGGAATGCCACCAGCTCCATTGGCCAGAAGCGCTTGAAGTTTTCTTTGAAGAGAGCGGCGGAAAACAGCTGCTCCTTCGGGGCCATGCCGCTATTTAAGGACTGCGCTGACATCGCTGTTTTCACCTCCCATTTCGTAGATAAACACTTCCTCAAGAGACAGAGGCAGAATATCCATGAGCTTGGGGCTCGCCTCCCCAATGACTTCCTCCACCTTTTCTCTCTTCTCTCTGATTATGGCAATATGAACGCTGCCTCTGGTCTCGTGATGGACCATGTTCAGCCTTTCCAGAGCCTCCATGCCCTTCGCATCGTCTTCAAAGGCCACCTGGACCTTGTGGATATCGCTCTTAAGCTCATCCAGGTCCTGCTCTATCTTCATCTCCCCTTTTGAGATTATGCCTATTGAATCGCAGATGCCCTCCATCTCCCTCAGGTTGTGGGAGCTTACCAGCACTGACATAGCCCTTTCAGCCACATCGTCCACCACATAGCTCCAGACCTTTTTGCGCACCAGAGGATCCAGTCCGTCTATGGGCTCGTCCAGCACAAGAAAGTCCGGTCTGTGGCTCATGACCAGTATAAAAGCGGCTTGTTTCTGCATACCCTTACTGAAGTTGCCGATGCGTGTGCCGGCGGGAAGCTCAAAGTCTCCCAGCATCCTGTAGAAGCGCTCGTTGTCCCACTTCTGATATATCCCATTGTAGAAGTCCGCCATATTCTTCAGGCTGTAATTTCCGTAGAAATACAGCTCGTCCGGAATAAAGCCCAGCCTTGCCTTGATGGACTCATTGTTCATGACTGGCTGTCCGTCCATCAGCGCCTCGCCGCTGTCGGGTATCAGAATACCGGTCAGGGTCTTTAAAATAGTTGTTTTGCCGGAGCCGTTGACTCCTATCAGTCCGTATATCGAACCGGTCTTCACATGCAGGTCCAGATGGTTAAGCGCCTGAAAACTGCCGAATCTCTTCGTCAGGCCTCTTGCTTCAATCATCGCTGTCCCTCCTTTCTCCTATGGCCTCCGCCACACGTTTCAGTACATCCTCCCTGGACAGGCCCAGATACTCCATTTGCTTAGCAATTGAAGCGATCTGCACCGTCAGCTCCGCCAGCTTCCCCTCGTCCGGAGTTACCTCCGGCCTTTCTGCCACGTAGCTGCCAAGCCCCGAGGCCGAGTAGATCCAGCCCTCCTGATCCAGCTGCCTGTAAGCCTTTTGTATGGTGTTGGGGTTTACCGTAAGCTGGGAGGACAGATCCCTGACCGATGGGATCCTGTCACCGGGTTTGAGGACGCCTGAAACGATAAGCTCTTTAAAGCCATTGACTATCTGTTCGAAAATGGACTTTCTGCTTTTGAGATTGATCTCGAACATTCTCTGGCAATACCTCCTTTGTGAATTAAGTGTACTACTACGCATAGTACACTGTCAAGCATAATTTGAGACATTGGGGGCGGTTTTTCGTTGCATTTGCAATGTATAATCGCTATAATCTGTTCTGCTGGGAGGTGTGCATCATGAATAGATCGATACTGAATAAATGCGTGCTTTTTGAGGGTCTTTCGGAGGGCAGTCTTGAGTATGCTCTGGATTTCTTCAATGCCCAGGAAAAGCAGTACAAAAAGGGCTGGCAGCTTCACCATGAAGGTGACGTAATGCGAAACTTCGGACTGGTGCTCAGCGGACAGATACAGGTCTTCATGGATGATTTCGACGGCAACCGCATGATAATGGCTAACGTTACCCCCGGCACCACCTTCGCCGAATCCCTCTGCTACCTTAAGCGGATATCCCCTGTAAATATAGAGGCTGTGCTGGATTCCACTGTGCTTGTAATGAATACGGACAGGTTAAACAGCCCCTCCGCAAGCCCAAGCCAGATGGATCTTCAGCTTGCAGGACGATTCACCGCCATGCTTGCAGGCCGGGCCCTTTCCATGAATGACCGCATACAGATCCTCAGCAAGCAGAGCATCAGAGAAAAGGTCATCACCCTTCTGAGCCAGCACAGCTCAAGAGAAAGCAAAGGCCTTGTGCGCCTCCCCTTCAGCCGCGAAGCCATGGCCAGGTATCTTGGAGTCAACCAGAGCGCCCTTTCAAGAGAACTCAGCAATATGGCAAAGGACGGCATCATCGAATTCAAGGGCAGCAGCTTTCACATCCTATAAGCTTATTAAATAAACAGCCCTATACTTTGTTAAATTTTCAGCAATTTCACCTAAGTACGTTGCAAATGCAATGTACTTATTTTTCATTTGCAAGTATAGTTGCAGAGGTTTAAAAATAACGCACTTTGTGCGCTGAATAAGAAAGGATAATGCAATGAAAATCAAAAAGTTTACCGCTTTATTACTGGTATTTGCTATGGCCGGTGCCCTTCTTTCAGGCTGCGGCACAGCAAAAAAGGACGACACGGAGATAAATGTGGGCGTTCTTAAGGGACCCACCGGCATCGGCGCCATCAAGATCATGGACGACTCGGAAAACGGCGTATATCCCAACTATCACTTCACCCTGACGCCTGAGCCCACGGACATCGTAGCCCGCCTCTCCAATGGGGATCTGGACATCGGAGCCCTGCCCACCAATGTGGCCTCCAACCTCTACAACAAGACCAAGGGCGGCGTTCAGATCATAGCGCTGAATACCCTGGGAGTGCTCTATGTGCTGGAAAACGGCAATACCGTAAACAGCCCTGCGGATCTTAAAGGCAAGACCATCTACTGCAACGGCCAGGGCAACAATCCCGAGTTCATGATCAACTACATCATCCGCTCCGCAGGACTTGAGCCCGGCAAGGATGTTATGGTAGAATTTCTTGAGGCCAGCGACATAGCCGCAAAAATGATCAAGGGCGACATAGACCTCTGCATGCTCCCCGTTCCTGCCGTTACCACAGTAATGATGAAGAACGAAAACGTGCGCCAGGCCCTTGATGTGGCTGAGGAATACAAGAAGGCTGCCAATGACGGCAGCGTGCTCACCATGGGCTGCCTGGTGGCAAGGACTGATTTCATAAAGGAGCATCCTCAGGCTGTAAAGCAGTTCCTGGAAAACTATGAAGCAAGCATTCAGGATGTTCTCAAGGACGTGGATGCAGCGGCAGAGCTGGTGGCAAAGTATGAGATCACCGGAAACGCTCAGATCGCTGCAAAGGCCATCCCCGATGCCAGCATAGTCTGCATTACCGGAAAGGACCTGAGACCCTCCGTCGAAGGCTACTATCAGGTGCTCTTCGATTCCGACCCCAAGTCCATCGGCGGAGCCATGCCCGGAGACGACTTCTATTACACCGGAAAATAACTGATGACCCGAAAAAAGCTTACGGAAAACAGAATATTCAAAACCTTACTGGCGCTGGTGTTCTGGCTGGGAGTGTGGCAGCTCGCAGCCGGAGCTGTGGATCAGGAGCTTCTGATCCCAGCGCCTCTTGTTGTTGCTGAGCATCTTGCAATAATAGTTGCAGGCCCTGACTTTTGGGCAGTCATAGGCACATCCTTTGCCCGCATACTCAGCGGCTTCATTCTTGGCTGCCTTGCAGGCACCCTTCTTGCCGCCCTCTGCAGTATATCAGCTGTATGCGGCGCCATAGTAAGGCCCTTCATAAAGGTGGTCAGCTCCGTGCCTGTCACAAGCTTCATAATACTGGTGATGCTCTGGCTTAAGTACACCTACGTACCCGTTTTCATCGCAGCCCTTCTGGTGGTCCCGGTGCTTTTCGGAAACGTCAGCACAGGCATAGAGGAAACAAGCCGTGAGCTGCTGGAGGTGGCCAACATCTACCGTTTCGGAAGGCTCAAGACCCTTAAGACTCTGTATATTCCATCAGTTCTCCCCTATTTCTGGTCCGGGGCCTTCACAGGCCTTGGACTCGCCTGGAAAGCAGGCATCGCTGCTGAGGTTCTGGCTCTACCCAAAAGAGCCATAGGAAGCGGCATGTACTTTTCCAAGCTGTACCTTGAGACCGCGGACCTTTTTGCCTGGACCATAATCGTCACTGTCTTCAGCTTCGCCCTCAGCGGCATCCTCGGCATCTTCATGGACAGACAGAAGAAAAAGGACAGGAAAGGAGGCGCTGCCAGATGAAGCTGGAAAAGATAAATGTCAGCTACGAGGACAAGCAGGTCCTTAAGGACTACAGTGCCGAGTTCAGCCCGGGGATCAGCCTTCTTACAGGACCCAGCGGCTTCGGAAAGACCACCCTGCTTCACACAATAGCAGGCCTAATAAAGCCGGAAAGCGGCAGCATAGAAGGCGCTCCGAAGCGCCCCGCCCTGATGTTTCAGGACGACAGGCTCTTCCCCTGGCTTTCTGCCCTCAAAAATATTGAAATCGTCTGCGATGATGAAGCAAGGGCCCGCAGCCTGCTGAAGGCCGTGGAGCTGGAGGCAGAGGCAGATTCCATGCCGGAGGAGCTTTCAGGCGGAATGAGGCGCCGCATTGCCCTTGCCAGAGCCCTGGCCTTTGGAGGCGACATGCTCCTTCTTGATGAACCCTTCAAGGGCATGGACATAGAGCTCATAACAAGGCTTGCGCCTCTTATAAAGAGCCAGACCATACCTGTCATCATCTCTACCCACTCCCCCGAGGAGCAGCAGATAATAGGTGGGACCATCATCGAGATGGATAAATTATGACATAATTCCATACACAATTCGAAAAACACTCTCGTTGAAGGGAGTGTTTTTTTGTTATATAATCATAAAAATATATTTTGACATGGAGAAGATCATGATCGAATTCAGAACCATAAACGAAGAGCTGGCAGGCTATCTGCGGGATGAGTCCCGCAATGTGGGACACGCAGATAAAATAGCCTTTCCAAGGACCGAGGAGGAGGTCTCAGAGGCTCTCAGAGCCTGCTGTGAGGCTTCTGTACCTGTCACCATACAGGGCGCAAGAACAGGCCTCTGTGCCGCAGCCTGCCCCGACGGAGGCTATATCATCAATGTCTCAAGAATGACCTCCGTTCTGGGGCTAAAAAAGGACGGCGAAGACTACATCGCAAGAGTACAGCCGGGCCTGAGCCTTACGGAATTCCGCAAGCAGATCAAAAGCCGCAGCTTCAATACCGCGGGCTGGAGCGCCGAGGACAAGGCCTGCTTTACTCTTTTTGCAAGGGACAGGCTCTACTGCTTCCCGCCCGATCCCACCGAAAGCTCTGCCGAGCTGGGCGGAATGGCCGCCTGCAACGCCTCCGGTTCCCGTTCATACCGCTATGGAGCCATGAGGGAGTACGTGGAGGGCTTAAGGCTTGCACTTGCTGACGGCAGGATAATTCACATAAGGCGCGGAAGCTGCTTTGCAAAGGGCCTTAAGGGCGTTCTGAACTGCCTTGACGGCAGCAGCCTGGAATTCACCCTGCCCTCCTACAGGATGCCCGGGACCAGCAAAAACACTGCCTCCTACTACGTTAAGGAGGACATGGACCTGATAGACCTCATAATAGGCTCTGACGGCACTCTGGGCGTTATAACTGAGCTGGAGCTGAGGCTTATTCCTGAAGACCCAATAGTCTGGGGCGTTTCCTGCATGTTCGGCCGAAGGACCGATGCCATAGCCTTCTCAAACAAACTCAGGGAAAGGCTCACAAACATCGCTGCCATCGAATACTTCGACGATGGAGCCCTGAGGATACTGAGGCGCCAGAAGGCTGAAAAGCAGAGCTTTGCCGCCCTTCCGGACATCCCGGAAAGCGTGAACTACCTGATCTACTGCGAGATCCACTGCCAGGAAAGCGAGGAGGCTCTTAAAAGCCTTTTCACCATAGGCGATGCCATGACTGAGCTGGGCCTTTCCGAGGCAGACAGCTGGGTGGCAAGGGAGGACAGCGAGATCGGCCGCCTCATCTTCCTTCGCCACGCCATCCCTGAAAGCGTCAACATGATGATAGACGAAAGAAAGAGAAAGGATCCTGTCATAACCAAGCTCTCCACAGACTTTTCAGTTGATGCGGACCACATCGAAGAGCTTTTCGACATGTTCTACACGGACCTTGAAAAGGAAGGCCTTGAGAGCGCCTGCTGGGGCCATCTGGGGAATTATCACCCCCACATGAATATCATCCCCGCAAGCGCTGAGGAATACACAAGAGCCAAGAAGCTAATATCCGAATGGGCTAAAAAAGCCGCAAAAATGGGCGGTACCGTGTCCTCCGAGCACGGCGTCGGCAAGATCAAAAGGGATTTCCTGAAATTCATGTACACCGAAGCTGAAATAGACGAAATGAGAGCCCTGAAGCTCTCCTTCGACCCCAAGAACCTTCTTGGAAGAGGAAATCTCTTCGAGGTGAAGCAATGAACATAATAGTCTGCATAAAGCAGGTGCCCTCCACCAACGAGGTGCGCCTGGACCCTGAAAAGCACACAATAATAAGAGACGGCAGGCAGTCGGTCATTAACCCCTTCGATACCCATGGCATCGAGGCAGCTGTCGCCCTTAAGGAAAAGCATGGAGGCAAGGTAAGCTGCCTTTCCATGGGCATTCCCGCAACGGAAAGGCTGCTGAGGGACGCCATAGCCAGCGGCGCTGATGACGCCCTGCTCCTGACTGACAGAGCCTTCGCGGGGGCTGACACCTATGCCACAGCCTATGCACTGGCCTGCGGCGTCAGAAAGATGACCGACCCGGACCTTATAATCTGCGGCAAGATGGCCGTGGACGGCGACACAGCCCAGATCGGTCCGGAGCTGGCCTCCCAGCTTGGCATACCCTTCCTGAGCGACGTTACTGAGATAATCGAATCCGCTGAGGACCATCTCATCTGCCGCTGCCAGTCCGACGGAGGCAGCATGGTCGCAAGGATGGAGCTTCCCGGCCTTATAACCGTAACAAGAGAGCTGAACCAGCCAAGGTTCCCCTCCATCGCAGGCATCAGAGCCAGCAGGCAGGCCTCTGTGGTCAGCATGGGTGCCCAGGAGGTTGAAGCAGATCCAAAGCTCATAGGCTTAAGCGGTTCCCCTACCAGGGTCGTAAAAAGCTACGCTCCCGACAAGGAGACAAAGGCCCAGGTCCTGAACGGCCCGGCAGCGACCCTTTCCCAAACCCTTCTTGCCATGATCAAGGAGGCCAAATAGCATGAAAAACAAAGAGATCTGGATATACATACAGGGCATGGGCGGAAAGCCCATGGATGTGAGCTTTGAGCTCCTCGCAAAGGGACGGGAGCTTTCAGACCAGCTGGATGCAGCCCTTTGCGCTGTGGTCCTCAGCTCCGATGCAGAGCTTAAGAACTGCCTTAAGGGCTGGGCGGATAAGGTCTACTGTTTTGAAGATCCAAGCCTTAAGGATGCCCTTGAAGGCCCCTTCTCCGATGCCATAGCAGCCCTCATTGAAGAAAAGCAGCCTGACATTATGCTCTTCGGCGCCACAATTTTCGGCCGCTCCCTGGCTCCCGCAGTGGCCGCCAAGGTCCATACAGGCCTCACTGCAGACTGCACAATTCTTGACATTGACCCTGAAAGCGGCCTGCTTCGCCAGACAAGGCCTGCCTTTGGCGGAAACCTCATGGCCACCATCGTCTGCCCCGAGTTCCGTCCCCAGATGGCAACGGTAAGACCCGGAGTTTTTGCGAAGCCCGAGGCGGCACCGGGAGCTGCAGGCAGCACTGAGTTCATACCCTGCAGCTTCGATTTCAATAAAAAAAGCCCCGGCATCCGCGTGCTGGACTTCATAAGCCAGACCGAAAGCAGCGGCATAAAGGACGCAGAGGTCCTGTTCGTATGCGGTCAGGGCATAGGCTCCAAGGCCAATGTAAACAAGGTGGCAAAACTTGCCGCCCTCGTCAGGGATAAATACGGCATATCCGCTGATTACGGCGTTTCCAGGCCCCTTGTGGACATGGGATGGGCCGAATACAGCCACCAGGTGGGTCAGACCGGCCTCAGCGTGGCTCCCAAGCTCCTTATAAGCCTTGGTATCTCAGGCGCCATACAGCACGTTTCAGGCATCACAGGCGCAAAAACCATAATAGCAGTCAACACGGACCCCGAAGCTGCCATCTTTTCTTCGGCAAACTACGCGATCCACGCCGACTGCATAGAAATAGTCGATCAGATGCTGGAGGCCTTAAGCTGAAGCCTGTGACGGCTTATTCGCTGAGGCAGTCCACCAGCTCCTGAAGGACCTGTATCCTGTCCTCTCTGCTGTACAAAGTGGATACACGGACCACCATGGTACCGCAGACCACATGGCCACCGGTAATGTGGCCTGCGCCGTAGCCCTCATAGCCGGCCAGGAACTCGCCCCTCTTAAGGGCTTCCTCCACACTTGGAAATATCTCAACAGCACCGCCCCCTTCGGTACCCATCGACAGGGGGTCGTTTATTCTGGAGCCGTATTTGCTCCTGAGTGATCTGGTATTCACCCTTGTATCTATGTAATACACGCAGCCGGTGTAGCCGCCCTCCTTGCCCAGGAGGCCGTTGGGATCGTGGGCCTTGTCCACCTGAGCATAGCTTTTGAAGGTGGGCAGTGTCTGAAGCTTGCCGATGATATATTCTTCGTCTGGCTTCAGGGGCACGGAGCCCTCCTTAAGGCTTGCTGTGTAATCATCAGAGGCCTGTCTCAGCACCGAAAGCTCGGCAGAATAATCAGGCACATCAGGAAGGGATACCAGCTCCACGGAGATCTTTTCTCCAGCAGCTGCAATAACGGCTTGAAGGGTCGCATCATCCATTTCCTCTGTAGCCTCCAGCAGCTCTATAAGCGGTGTGGGCTCCGCCTTTGGATCCCCCTTTCTGGCCTTTCTCGCCTGGTTTACGGCATCGTAAAGGTTCATAAGAGCATCATTGGATGCAGGGAGCCTGTCCTGCTCCGTCAGGGACACGGCAGCTGCAATGGCATCGTCCAGATCTTTGTTGGCTGAGAGGATCGCCTCCAGCTTCTCGTTGTTTTCCTGTATCAGCTGATTGGCTTTTTCCGCTGAGGCATTGAATTTTTCAGCAGCAGCGGCAGCGTCCTTGTAGTACTTGCTGGTGCAGCCGCAGAGACTGCAGGCCAAAAGTACAAGGACCAGAATGACAGCAATTGTCCGTTTCATGACCTATTCCTCTTCCATACCTTCGTTTATGGTCGCCAGCTGGCTCAGCATCAGTTGGGTCCAGTTTTCCGCATTGTCCTGCCCGCGGCGGTAAACTATCTCGCCGTCGATGGCTGTAAATTCCGCCTCCAGCTTAAAGAAATCCGCCACAGTATCCACATTGCGGGGATCGCTGCTGAACACGGCAAAGTCCGCTGCCAGCCCGGGCTCCAGGCTTCCCAGTATGCCCTCTTCTCCAAGTATCCTTGCGGCGCCCTCGGTATAGTACGCCAGGGCATCGGAGGCGGCGCCTCTGAAGCTGAAGCTGCCGTTCAGAGGCGAAATGAGTATGGCGTTACCTGTAAACACCTGAGCCAGATCCTTCTCGCTCAGAAGACCGTCATATATAAGCACGAAGCTTTGCTTGGGATAGCTGGTGGAAAGATTGCCAAGGACCTCGTAGGCGCTCAGCGCCAGCTCCCGGTCAAGAGCATTCACCCTGATGTTATAGCCCTTGTCCGCAGCGGAACTGCAGATGCTTTCAAGATATTCAGGGCTCATGAAGCTGAAATCCGTGCCGCTGGAGGATGCTGTAAGCACCAGATCGTTGAAATTGATAAGCTCATCCAGCTCCAGGCAGAGGGTGCTGTGTGTGTTGAGCGTATACATCAGGCTTCTGGGGTTAATTGCCCTCTTAACAGGCAGCGCGCCGAAATAGCGCTGCTTTATCAGTCCTGCGCCGTAAAGCTCGGTGAGCAGGTCCCTGTAGGCCTTGTCAAGATAGAGACTGCAGGAGCTGGAAAATACGGAGGTAACGCCGTGACTTGCATAGTCCTCAGCCTTATCGAAGAGCTTTCTGCCATACTTTTCGAAATCCAGAGCTATAAGATTATCGAATACGAATTCGGGGGTGATGCTGGGGACGCCGATGGATTCAGCCGCTGCAGAGACCATATCCGCAGCGCTTTTTGAAAGCCTCATGCTTATACCGTCCTCGGAGATCATAAGCACAGGTATCTCACTTCCAAGCTCCTCCAGCATGGAGGCGAAGTTTTTGGAATCGGTGCTTTCTTCGTCAGAATCAAAGAATCTGGCACCCACACCGAAGCACAGCAGAAAATCTGCATCGGGATGCTCGATGATATAATCCCTGATGGTGGAATTGATGGTGAAGATCGTGTCGTCAGAATCAAATTTTATGTAAAGGTCCTTTAGAACATCGTCAGCAAGGCTGGTGAATGGATCGATTATCCCCGGGCACAGGAAGGCACCCTTAAGCTCCTCCACCTTTGTCTGGGGACCCTCAAGAGGCGCTATATCCTCCTCGCTGCCTATAGCCATTATCTCCCCGTCCTTGACGGCAATAGCCGTTGCTCCTTCATATTCCGGATCCAGGCTCAGTATATTGCCTCCCCTGAAAATGCTGTCTGCGTAGTTCTTTTTTCTGAAGAAAGAAAATGCCATATATGACTCCGTTTCGTATATATTACCCGCAAAAAACGCGAAGCTGTTTCTTTAATACTTTAACAATTATGAAGTACTTTTATGCCAATGTCAAACAAAATGCATCGTCCATAGCCCGCCTTAAAAGAAAACAGCAGCCCATTGGACTGCTGCTTCAGATATTCAGTTGAAGATGCCTAATCGATGTCCTTAACTATCTCTTCAGGCGGGAAATCCAGACGCTCGGGGTGAGCTATAAGGCTTCTGAAGCGCTTCAGAACTGATGCATAGTAGAAGCCATCGCAGGTGCGCTCGTCGCACTCGAACTTGTAATCGATGTACTTGCGCTTTACCACGTTTCCGTCGTCATCCAGCTCCCTGACGGTGCGCTTGGCGCCGAAGGAGACGAACACGGGAATGGTACCGAAATCGTACAGATGGTGGTACGTGGGAGGAATGCCCAGAGAGCCCATGGAATTGATGAACATGGATGCATGGAAGGGGCTGAACTCCTCCAGGAAGTCCGGGAACAGTCCGAAGTAGTCCAGAAGCTTAAGGAACCAGACTGTAAACTTCATGAAGAGCCTCGGAATAGCGTCGAATATGCGCATTCCGCCGTCGAAGCTGGTATCCTCGTCCTTTACTTCGTTAACCAGCCTGTCCACTTCCTCGTACACTTCCTTTGCGGTGTAATGCTCGTGGAGATGGACCTTGATCATGGAATCCGGCTGATTGAGCTTCATTTCCTTTTTGACCACCATATTGATGGTGACGTCGTTCCTGTGATAGGTCCTCTGGCCTGCCAGGAAACGGTTCACACCGGGCAGCTCGGCACAGCAGCGCACATAGGCTGCCATAATCACATGTGTGATGCCAAAGTGCTTCAGCCCTTCTCTTCTCTTCTGGTGGATGTAGCGGTCCATGGCTGAGGTCTCGATGCTGTCCTCAATGAGGTTGGTGGACTCATTGCGGTGTACCATCAGGAAGGCCTGAAGATTGCCCATGGGATCCTTGGTGTGGAGCAGTCTGCCCTCGCTTCTGTCTCCGGGATAATGACGGATGGGGTCGCCCTCCTTCCAGGGCTTGAATTTTCTTGCCGCGAGAATGGCGAACAGCATTCCTGCCCAGATACCAAGATCAGAGATGATAATGGACTTTGCGCCGCTCCAGTACATCAGGAACAGCTCGATGAAGGTTTCATCCAGCATGAAAGCCAGGGGCAGCAGCCACACCAGTAGCAGGATGAACTGATTGGGTAATTTGCCTCCGTAGGTTATGTAGTACATGACAAACATAAAGATACAGAGGGCAACGCATGCGGCGGTCATGTAGGCCGGCAGGCCGAAAGTCAGCAGATTCAGAACGAAATAAGCTGCAAAAAGAACGGCTGCGCCTCGGGTCACATAAAACATCTTCTCGCCCTTGTCGAGCAGCACTAGCGCGAATAAAAGATTTGCTGCGAGCGGGAGGAGTATATGGACTGCCACCACACCAAGTCCGTTCCCCCACGCAAGGTAGAGGAGGACGAGTCTGGCAACTGCAGAACATGCCATGCAGAGCACAGACAGCCACACAAGAGGATTTTTCCTGCGGGCATAATAAGTAGTGATGTTTTTCATAGTGCCAAAATTATAGCACAAACAATGAAGCGTGATTCATTAAATTTGTTTAAGATTTGCTTAAAAACAATGCGTACTATAATAAAAACTTAAAAAGGACCGGTCACACTTAATATGTGTCCGGTCCCTGTTTTATTCAGCTTTATTTAAGCTATCGCCCTTCTATGCTGCGGCGCTTCTGCTCCACTGTCTTGAAGAAGCTTTCAAGCACGGGGATCATCAGGAAGGCAACGATGCCTGCGGTAAAGCCTCCGTTGTAAAGGCAGAAGCCGCCGTGCCAGAGAGGCACGTTCATTACCATGAGGGCATGCATGAAGCCGGCTATAACTCCCGGTATGAAGCCCCACTGTCCGGAGATCGGAGCCAGACCGCTGGCAAAGCAGAGCCCCACAAGAATAGCCTGGGTGGTAAGAGTCCACTTCTGCGCCTCCACAAGTCCCGAAGTATAGAACAGGAATGGCACCAGAGACGCAAGGGCATAACCTATCATTATCGGAAATACAGTGCGCGGCTGAGTGCCCTGGGCCACAAAGGCATACATGCACATGATGGCGCCCGTGGTGGCTCCGGTAAACTTCGCCGCGGTAAATACCAGGCTTCCGTCCACCATGGTCATTCCGTGCACCAGGTTATAGTAAAGCAGGATGAACCAGCCGTAAACACCCATGTTTATGAGGGTGACGGGAACGCCGAACACCGCGGTAAAATCGGTCTTGTAGCCATCGGACTTCCACAGATCCCTGTATTTTTGGATGCTGCTTTTGTCCATCAGCCAGCCTGCCAGGAAGCAGAGAGAAAAGACTATCATAAAGAAAATGTTCACGAAGGCCCTGTGGCCATCCCCAAGATCCGTATTTGTGGGTACGGGAAGTCCAGGTCCCAGGTACAGCAGGCAGTACACAAAAAAGGCCAGAAAACCGGCTGCAGGACCTGCGCTGTAAAGGTCGTAGCCCTTGTGGAAGTTGGGAATGTGAGCGTTAAGAGCAGGCATCACGCAGCCCACAAAAACGCCCAGGGTCAGAGCCATAAGAAGCCCTGCTATGCTGAAGCCGCGGGTCTGAAGCCCGGGATAGCGGAATAAAAGCTCGCTGGCGAAGGGTGCCAGAGCAGTGGCGAACATGGCCTGGTTGGCGACGCTTCCAAAGCTCACCTTCTTTATCCTCGAATAGACCCAGACGCCGAAGAAAAAGGGCCAGATGTTCACGAAATTGCTGCCGAAGGTACCGAATCCCACGTTCAGCCAGAAGGCAGCCACCGTAAGTCCTGTGCAGCTGGCTTTGGTGAAATACAGCAGCCCGCAGCAGGCAAGGCCCACCAGTCCGGCATTCAGGAAGGCCGATCCCAGACTGCCCAGCTTGAAATAGTCCATGGTGAACTGTGCAGGTCTTGTAATGATCCTTACAAAGCCGGGGATAAGGTTTCCAAGGTCCCCTGCGCACAGGGCGCCGACTATAAGCGCTGCAGAAAAGAACGTCAGTATCAGCAGGATCTGACGGCTTGTATCTTTTTCCTTCATGATAACTCCCCCTTAAAGTGATTATATAATCAGTGTATAGTATTGAATTGACAAATTCAAGAAAAAAAGAATAATGCAAACAGCTAATCATAAACAAAAGACCGGAACGAGTCCGGTCTTTTGATTTGGAGGCGACACCCGGATTTGAACCGGGGAGTAAAGGTTTTGCAGACCTGCGCCTTACCACTTGGCTATGTCGCCAAAAAAATTGGCGGGGGTAGAGGGATTTGAACCCCCGGATGACGGAATCAGAATCCGTTGCCTTACCGCTTGGCGATACCCCTGCGAATTAATGAAATTATGGGGTGGGTGGAGAGATTCGAACTCTCGAATACTGGAGCCACAACCCAGGGTCTTTGGCCGCTTGACGACACCCACCACAGAAGATGGTAGCGGGAGGGGGATTCGAACCCTCGACACCACGGGTATGAACCGAGTGCTCTGGCCAACTGAGCTATCCCGCCACGCTTAAGGTGCCTTTCAAGCACCGCTCGATTATATTACCATTAGCTTTTGTAACTGTCAAGAACAATTTTCAGCTTATTTAATACTCTGTCAGAGCAAGATATCTGCTGAATGCAAGAGCCGCGTCTCCCCTGTTCATGAGCGCCTTTGGAGCGAAGCATCCGTCCTTATCAGTCCTCAGAACGCCTGCGCTCAGAGCCCATCCCGCGGCGTCTCTGCAGGAGGCATCTATGTCCTTAAGATCCGGAAGATTCACGACCTCATAGCTGTTGCTTCCCTCCAGACCCTCGTAGCGCACGCAGGCATACAAAAAGCGCGCGAAGTCCTCTCTTGTTATCTGCTGATCAGGGCGGAACCTGGGATCCTGGCCGGGATTGAGTATACCAAGGTAAACCATGAAAAACGCGGAATCCTCGTACCATGCCCCTTCCGGAACATCTTCAAAAAGCGAGCCTGCTCCAGAGGCCTTTAATTGCCATTTTAAGAGCCTTTGCAGTACTTTTGACATCATTGCCCTGGTGAAGGGTTTATCGGCCTTAAAACGGCCGCCAGAGCCCTCAAAGAGGCCTTCAGAACTGACCTTGTCGATTACAGCCGCCAGAGGCTGGTCGGCACTCACATCGGAGTATATCGGGGCTGCATATGCAGGCATGGTCCCGGAGACGAAAAGAGCAATACAAAGCAGGACGCACAATAGCATGCTGCGTCCCCTTCCCTGTTCTTTTAACCTGAGATATGCCCTGCTGCTGTTCATAAGCTTTACTTATCGTAGTTGTCCTCGGCGCTGCTATTTGTGCTCTTCCCTGCCGTAGCCGCGCTCTATGATCTCGCAGACCCGCCATACGCTGTCGTCGCAGTAATACAGGTAAAAGGTGTTGTCCAGATCATAGCTTTTGTCTCCGCCGGGCACATGAAGAATCATGGTGCCCTTCATGCTGATGCTCACGAGCCTTCCGTTCCACCTCATGCTGCCGGTAGCCAGCAGATCTTTGAACTCAGTCGAGGTCTGCTGCTGAGCCAGCTCCTCGCCCCAGCCCTCCATATTGCTGAATATGGGCGCAGTGCTCATCACATGACCCTTAAAGCCTGCCCAGTTAAGGTCGCCGGTAAGATAAAGCCCGTACTTCTGCCAGACCTCCTCGAAAACGGCGTAAATATCGCTTTCGCTGCTCTTAAGCACGCTGCTTCCCACAACGATCTTTCCGTCCTTGACCACGGTGCTGAAGATCTCGCTGTCAGAGCCCTCGTTCTCCAGGGTATAGATGTCCGGAGTATCGAACATGCCGTCGAGATGATAGATATAAAAGTCGGGGATTATGATGTCAGGATCGTTTTCTGCCAGCGTCCTCAGGTCGGAAAAGCAGAAGCCGCTCTCCACAGGATTCAGCGAGGAGAATTCCACATC
>JAEEGI010013709.1_pt1 | contig 17165 bp, 13 predicted proteins | sample 8958751 | NCBI WGS metagenome assembly JAEEGI01 (sample SAMN16246545, study PRJNA631951) | gut metagenome | biome: gut microbiome; feature: rumen; material: KS-attached | host: Bos | place: Iran: Karaj | collected 2018-10
AAGTGCTCAAGATCCATGCTGGAATGCGCAATCCCATCACCCCTGAGTCATGTGTGGAACGGGAATGGGAAGATGGTAGCATACGCTCTGACCTCGAGGTGTTTATGGATGGTATGGACGTCTTTAATTTTGCCATCAGCAAGGTACCCAAGAGCATCAAGCAGTTGCTAAAGGAGACCGACCGCACTATCGAGGACGTGGACTACCTGGTTTTCCATCAGGCCAACCGATTTATGATGGATTTCTTTGTGAAGAAACTTAAGATTGCTCCCGAGCATGTGCCTTATTGCATCAACAAGTATGGTAATACCAGTAGTGCATCGGTACCATTGACTATTTCCAGCGAGTTGGCTGGACGTCTCGGTGGTGACCACACGGTGATGTTGAGCGCCTTTGGAGCTGGCTTGAGTTGGGGTGCAGCCATCATGCCCATGCGTAATTGTAATGTCTCTCCGGTCATTGAGTATTGATGCTTACCTTCCATCACATAGGTATCGCTTGCCGTGACATTGACAAGACTGTGCAGTTTTATCTCCAACAGGGATATGCTGCCACGCCTGCCGTCGAAGATCCATTGCAGCATGTGCGCATCTCTTTCCTGGAAAAGGAGGGTGCACCTCGGCTGGAATTGCTGGAGCCTATAGATGATTCAAGTCCTGTGGCCCGCACGCTTGCCGCAACAGGCGTTTCGCCCTACCATATCTGTTATGAAGTGCAGAATCTTGAAGAGGCCATAGCATCGCTTCGCCAACAACGCTTCTTGCTCGTCAATGGCCCGGTTCCTGCTTGCGTCATGGGCAACAGGAGGATAGCCTTTTTGTTCCAGAAGAACACGGGACTTGTAGAATTGGTTGAAACACAGTTCGAATGAATGAAATCCTGCTGACATACATCATACCCCTTTATAACACCGAGCAATATGTGCTGCGGTGTTTGCAGTCTATTGTAGGCCAGCAACTTTGGCCCGATGACTATGAGGTGCTGGTAGTTGATGATGGCTCGACCGATAACAGCCGTGCCGTTGTGGAGACGTTTGCCCGCGAATACTCTCAAGTAAAGCTGCTCACACAGGAGAATGCTGGCGTGAGTGCTGCTCGCAATCTGGCTTTAGACCATGCTCGTGGCCGATACGTCATGTTTGTTGACAGTGATGACCGATTGGGGGATGATGTGATTCACCGCTTGGTGCAGCGTGCCATCGACGATGACCTGGATGTGCTCTCATTCAATTACGAGTGTGAAGATTCCCAAGGTAATGTGATGACTCACACGCGTGATGACAACTATGCGACAACTCCTGTTGTAACAGGCTTTGAGTTTCTCAAGGGTCACAGCATGACGCCCTATGTGTGGCGTTTCCTCATTAGCCGCAGCTATCTGGAGCAAGGAGGATGGCGTTTTGATACATCGCTCATCGTTTGTGAGGATGGCGCCCTCATCGCTCGTTTCCTGCTCAATGCGAGCCGTATGGCTCATGATGGCACCATCGCCTATTGTTATGTGAACCGTAGCGACAGCGCGATGCACAACCCTGATCGTGAGCACCTTCGTCGGCGCATCAATAGCCAAGTTGATTCAGCTGCTTCAATCGATCGGGCCGCAAGTGAATTTAAGGACGCTACGGGTAATGTGGCGCCGGCCAGTGTCTATGGTGTGCGTAATACTTACCTCTATTTCTCCATGACTAAGGCGCTTACCTGCGGCTTAGTGGACGAGGTGCTGGGTCGTATCCGTCAGGCTGGACTTTTCCCGTTCCCCTGTGTGGGGCCCGAAGCCGATTACCACGGAGTGAAATGGAAAATCATCCACATCTTGATGATGCAGCCTCGCCTGTGGAAACTATTAAGTAATATCTACCAGAAAGTTAGATAATTGAGATGACGACATTTGTCTTTCGCAATCATACGGTGGAGCCTTTTCTGGGCTATGATGGCATGACCTATTCGGGTTATGGCGACATCAGCATTGTGCCTAGAGATGTGGACCGATACATCTGGTTTTATCATGTGCCGGTCAATGCCAATAGCGTTCAACTGGCCCAGGAGATTGACTCTTATCGGGATCAGTTGGATATCGTACTGGCTGCCGCCGATGAACACAAACCGTTTATTATCTTCTCGTTGGTCAACTTGTTCCTGTTACGGTTGACTGGAGATGAGACGGCTGTCGAAGAGGCTGTTGACGCCTTTAACCATCATGCCGAGCAGTTGTCAAGGCAGTATCCCCAAGTCAAGTGGGTGAATTTCAGCGAATTTACCTCTCGTTATGATGCTCAAACGCTCATCAACTGGAAGTTCTACCTCATGTCTCAGACGCTTCTCAATCCCAAGTTGGCCCATGATTTCCAGACTTGGTGGCAGGGCATTGGCCGGGAACTGGAACTGAACCGCAAGAAGTGTCTGGTCCTGGATTTGGACAACACATTGTGGGGTGGGGTCCTGGGCGAGGACGGCATCGATGGCATCAAGCTGGGTGGTGACTATCCCGGTATCGCTTTTTCCTACTGGCAACGTTCACTGCTGGAACTGGCTCACAATGGTGTGATACTGGCCATCTGTAGTAAGAATAACGAAGCCGATGTGTTTGAAGCGTGGGAGAAGAATCCTGCGATGGTCCTGAAGCGTGAGCACTTCAGCGCCATGCGCATCAACTGGCAGGATAAGGCGACCAATATGCGTGAATTGGCCGATGAACTTAACATCGGCATGGACAGCATGGTCTTTCTCGATGACAATCCCGCCGAGCGGGAACTCGTCAAGCAGTTGTTGCCCGAGGTGACGGTACCCGATTTCCCTGAGAAACCCTATCAGCTCATGCCTTTCTTTAAAGACCTGGTGGAGAGCTATTTCCGTATCTACGAGGTGACTAGTGAGGATCGCACCAAGGCAGAGCAGTACCATGCCAATGCACTTCGTAATGCCGAGCAGGCGCGGTTTGCCGATTTCGAGAGCTATCTCTATAGCCTTGATATGCAACTGGATATAAATCCTGCCGATGAGCACAACCTGCCACGCATCGCCCAAATGACCCAGAAGACCAACCAGTTCAACCTCACCACACGTCGCTATGTTGAAGCCGATGTGCAGCAGCGTCTCAACGAAGGTTGGCGCATTTATTGCATGAGTGTGAGCGATCGATTTGGTGACAATGGCATCACGGGAACTATCTTCCTTGAACCGGTTGATGATGTCACGGTCAATATCGACTTATTGTTGCTCAGTTGCCGCATCTTGGGCAAGGGCATAGAGGAGGCCTTTGTGAAGACTGTCTTCAACTTGTTGCGCCTCGATGGCTACAGGAGAATTACGGCCGACTATATACCGACCTCAAAGAATGGGCAGACAGCTGACTTCTATGACCGTATGGGCATGACTTGTAAGGGTACCGACAATGATGGTGTGCGGCACTACGAAATGGCCTTGAATGATGTGTTTGAAATCAATAACTACTACAATATTAGAGTATTATGAACCTTGAAGAAAAAGTTTTGGAAATCATGCGAGAGACCTTCGGCCTTGATGAAGTGATGACCGACGTCTCACAGAAGAACTGTGAGCAATGGGACTCTTTGCGGCATCTCACATTGGCCTCGGAACTGGAGGAGGCTTTTGATCTGGAATTGGAACCCGAGGAGATTGCCGAGATGACGGACTTTGCCCGCGTGATAGAGACGCTGAAGTCTAAATTGTAATACGTCCACCCAACGAGCTGATTGGATGCCACGCCAGCGAATTGCCTACATCGATTTTATGAAGTGCTTGTGCATCATGCTCATTGTGATGTACCATATCGACCATGATTTCTTCAATTATCTGGCACCGAACCTGAATAACGCTTTGCAGGCTTTTCGCCTGCCCATGTACTATTTTATCTCGGGCATCTTTTTCAAGCTTTATGAGGGGTTTGCCGACTTCACGCGGCGCAAGGTGAATAACATCCTTGTGCCGTTTGTTTTCTTTATTGTCCTTAACTTTGTGATGAAGGGCGTCGAGGCGCTGTTCCGTCTCATGATTGGCGCCGACCCCATCGAAGTCAATCCTATAATTCTTGTAGAGCCATTCTATCTTCGCACTTGGTTATGGACGACACCGCTGTGGTTCCTGCTCAGCCTGTTCTGGGTCAATCTGTTGTTCTATGCTATCCAGCGTTGGATTAGACCCTTATGGGCTTTATTGCTTGTGTCGGTTGCTTTGTCGATAGCAGGATATGCTCTAGCATCGTACAAGGTGCAGTTGCCGCTCATGATGGACACATCGTTGGTGGCCTTGCCTTTCTTTGTGCTTGGATGGGGCATTAACCGGATTGGGGCTGTTCAGCCCTCGAGGTGGGATCGTTGGGGTGTTGTTGCACTCATCTTGGCTGCTTTCCCCATCTATCGATATAGCGATTTCCTGAATCTCCATTACCAGATATTGCCGTCCTACTGGAAGTTATATGTACTGCCTTTCCTGGCCATCTTGACGCTCTTCTGGGCTTGTAAGCCATTATCACGTGTGCCGTTGATGTGCCATTATGGCCAATATTCGTTGATTATCTTGGGAACGCATCCGTTGTTTTTCTTGCCGTTGCGTTTCTTGTTCATTCACTATGGCTACGAACCTGGAATAGCGCTCACGTTAATGGTGTTTGCGTTGACTATGTTACTGGAGTTGCCTACAATCTGGGTGCTCAGGACTTATTTCCCGCGTTTTGTGGCCCAACAGCCGTTCTTCAAGGCAGGTTGGAAATTGTGAAACCATGAAGTACGTTTTTCATCTCATTGCTGTAATAGCAGCTTTTGTCTTATTGTTTGCGGCCTATGGCGGCCGTGTTGACCCTTCGGTGTGGTCCCTGCCGCCACTTGCCACCTTGGCGTTGCCTGCCGTGGCTACGGCCGTTTTGATACTGTTGGCCTTGTTGCTGGTATTCCGCCAGTGGCGTGGTGTCGTGGTCATCGTGGGCGCTCTGCTGTTGTCGTGGCCAACCTTGCGGTTGATTTCCCCGTTCCACTTGACTCACCCCAGCGCCGACCCTGATAAGACCCAACTCAAGGTGCTGACCATGAACGTGACAGAGTTCAATTGGCAGGACCAGACCGATGAGCCCAGCCTGAACATGCGTTATATACTCGATGAGAATGCCGATATTGTGGCCATTCAGGAAGGGTTGGTCTATTTCTCCTATGAGAATCAGCGCCGCATCAAACCGTTGTTGGAAGAACTATACAAGAAGTATCCTTATCGCAAGAAGGAATTTTTCGATGTGGGAATCCTGTCCAAGTATCCGTTTACCGAGGTTCAGTCACCTGTGTTGCAGCAGGATTCGATGAATTACTTCATCAAAGCCTGGGATGTCGAGGCCCCTGGCGGAAACGTGCGTGTTGTGAACATGCATTTGAGTTCGTTGCGTTTCTCACCAAACGACAGCAAGATACTTGATTCGATGAACATGCCTTCGGGACGCAAGAAGCGTATCGAGTCGGTAACCCGCAAGCTGGATTATGGTTTCCAGACCCATGCTCGCCAGGCTCAGGCTGTGCGGCAGTTGCTCGACGAGACGACGGGCGATGTGATTGTCATGGGGGACATGAACGACACTCCCGGATCGTTTGCCTATCGCACGGTCTGTGGCGACGACCTGTGTGATGCCTGGGCCGATGCCGGCTTTGGCCCCATTTATACTTACCATGCCCATCATCTCTATGTCAAGATAGACCACATCTTCTATCTTGGTGATCTGCGTCTGCTTTCATGCCGTCGTGACAAGGCTGGCGAGAGCGACCATTTCCCAATGGTAGCGACCTTTGAGCGTTGAATTCCCTAGCTATGCACACTAAACAGTCCTGTTTCACGTTCTTACTATAAAAAACAGGAAAAAAACAATGATTCATACCAGACATTTATTGTGGATTGCTTTTGCCGTTTGCTTGGCAGTGTTGACGCTTTCCTCATGCATCGAGGACGGTTTCACAACTTCGTCGAGCGATGTGTTGGCGTTCAAGAAGGATACCGTTGCCTTTGATACGGTAATCACCTTGCAGGGAACAGCCACTAAGCAGATGGTGGTCTATAACCGCAGCAAGAAACAAATAAACATTTCATCGATTAAAGTCGCTGGATTGGCCACTAAGGGTCATTTCCACCTCAATGTGGACGGTGTGCGTGGCGATAGCTTCCAGAATGTGGAAATTCGTGGCAATGACTCGATTTTCATCTTTATCGAGGCATATCTTGATGAGATGGAGAGTAATGAGCCTACTTTGCTGGAAGATCGCTTGGACTTCGTCACCAATGGTGTGACTCAGCACGTATGGCTTACTGCATGGGGACAGGATGTGGTGAGAATCAATGGCGATACCATCAATCGAAGCATGCGTTTAACGGCCGACAAGCCCTACCTTATTTATGACACGCTCTTTGTGAGCGATAAGGCGACGTTGACTATCGATGAAGGTGCCACCTTGCTTTTCCATGACAAGGCAGCGATACGTTGTGCTGGCCGCATGCTGGCCAATGGCACGGCCGACGCGCCGGTCACCTTCCGTGGCGACCGCCTGGACCGTGTCGTGGGCACTACCAGTTTTGATATCATGTCGGGCCAGTGGGGGGGCGTCATCTTCACACCGCCCACGATGGGTAATGTGCTCAAACACGTTATCATGAAAGGCAGCACTATCGGTATGCACTGCACAGCCATGAGTGATACGACTCATTGTGCACTCAAGTTGGTGAATTGCGTCTTGACCAATTCGGCATCGACTTGTCTGGCAACGGCAACGTGCTATGTCCAGCTCATAGGCACCGAGATCAGCGATGCTGCCGAGGAGGTAGTCTATTTTGCCGGTGGCAAGATTCAGGCAAGCCAGTGTACCTTTGCCAATTATTATCTGTTCAAAGTGCCGTCTTTCCCCATTGTCAACGTCTTTGACGTGGAATATAGCGATGGCTCGATTGGCAAGATTAGGGCCGATTTCAACAACTGCATCCTTGCAGGCCTTAGCTCTGACATTAACGAGGGCGATCTCAACAATTTCAATGTTTATCTGCGTTACTGTCTGCTCAAGAGCCACGGCAACAATGATGACCATTTCATCAACTGCGTTTGGGACGGCGATCCGGTTTTCCTCACCGTGCGTGATGATCATTATTTCGATTATCGTTTGGGCAACGACAGCCAGGCCATTGGCCAGGGTAATCCTGACCTCTGTCCTAGCGAGGCGCGCTATGACCGCTATGGCAACGACCGCCTTGTGCGCGGGGCCATTGATCTGGGCGCCTATGTTTGGGTCCCCAGTTCTGACGAGACCAACTAATTATATTTCCAATTTATAGTAATGAAAAGTATTTTTCTCTTGTCGATGCTCTTTGTGGCATTGACGGGATGCATGTTTGCTGCCGAGGGTAGCGCTGGGCAATCGCAGTTGCCAAAGCACGAGTTCCGTGGGGTTTGGATGCACATCATCGGGCAAAAACAGTATGCCCAGATGACTCCTGAACAGACTCGTCAATACCTCATCCAGCAGCTTGACCTGTTGCAGCAGGCTAATTGCAACGCCATCATCTGGCAAATCAGGCCGCAGGCCGATGCCGCCTACGAGAGCAGTCTAGAGCCATGGACCCGTTGGCTCACAGGAGAGCCGGGCAAGGCCCCAAATCCCGTCTGGGATCCCTTGCAGTTCATGATTGAGCAGACCCACAAGCGCGGTATGGAATTGCACGCTTGGATCAACCCCTATCGTGTGACCAGCAGCGAGGATGACAAACCGGCTGCCGGCCATGTTTACTATGAGCATCCCGAGTGGTTCCTCAAGTACGCCGATGGCAAACTCTACTTCGACCCGGGCCTGCCCGAAAGCCGTGACTTTATTGACACGGTGGTCAGGGACATCCTGGTGCGCTACGACATCGATGCCCTGCACATGGACGATTATTTCTATCCCTATCCTGTAGCGGGAGCAGAGTTCCCCGACACGACTTCCTATAATGAGTATGGCATCGGTTGGGATAAGAACGATTGGCGCCGTCATAATGTGGATTTGCTCATCGAGCAGTTGCATGAAACCATTCAGGAGGTGAAGCCCTGGGTGCGCTTCGGCATCAGCCCCTTCGGCATTTGGCGCAACAAGGCCAGTGACCCTGACGGCAGCGAGACCAACGGCTTGCAGTGCTATGACGCCCTGTTTGCCGACTGCCTCAAGTGGACTGCCGAGGGCTGGGTCGATTACATGGTGCCGCAGCTCTATTGGGAGCTGGAACACAAGGCTGCCAGTGACCTCGTGCTCATGCACTGGTGGAACGACCATGCCAACGGCCGTCACATGTATTACGGGCAGGCGCTCAACAACGTGATGTCACACCAAGATATTGCCGACGAAGGTGGTGACCCAACCAATCCCACGCAGCTCGATCACAAGATGCGACTGCAGCGCGCGATGGATAATGTGCACGGCGTGACCTGGTGGCCGGGTTATACCATCACCAGCAACTTCAAGGGTGTCCTCGACTCGCTTTCCAATAAACAGACCTGTTATCCCGCGCTCATTCCCGCCTATACATGGCTAGACGCCGAGAAACCTCACAAGGTCCATGACCTCAACATCAAGAAGGTGAACGGCAAGAAGTGCCTTGTGTGGACTGCCCATGGCACCGACGATCCCATGCAGCAGGCCGTGCGGTACGTCATCTACCGCTACCCTAAAGGCAAGAAGGGCCATCTTGACAATCCAGCTTTCATCCTCGCCATCACAGGCGAGACCGCCTATCAGTTGCCCGACGGAGGAAAAGGCAACTGGCAATATGCTGTTACCGCTCTTGACCGTTGCTGGAACGAGAGCGACCCTGTTTGGAAATAGCAGATTACCCGATCCACTCCCATGCTATTCAAGCGGCAACCGCCCCCGAAATCCGGGGACGGTTGCTTTCGTTTTTACTGTTGGCGTTTCCTTAGAACAGGTGGGCGATATTCTCGGTCATCATCTTTACGCTCATTGCCAGCAGGATAATGCCGAAAAATTTGCGAGAGAACATCATGCCGCCGTCGCCCAGCAGTTGTTGGATTTTATTGGTGCTCTTGATAACTAGGAATACCCATACCATGTTGATGGCCAAGCCGATGAAGATGTTGATGTCGTCATACATTGCCTTGAGCGAAATCAAGGTTGTCAGCACTCCGGCTCCGGCAATGAGGGGAAACACCATCGGCACCATCGTTGCGCCCTTATTGGGTGTGTTGTTCTTGAAAATTTCAACATCAAGTATCATCTCCAGTGCCATCAGGAACATCAGGAAACCGCCCGCCGTGGCAAACGAGTGAATATCGCAGTTGAAGATACGCAACAACCAGTGGCCGCCATAGTAGAAGGCGATCATCAATAGGGTGGAATAGAGGGTGGCCTTAGTAGCGTCCACATGGCGCCCTTTCTCCCTTAACTGCAGGATGATGGGAATTGACCCCACGATGTCAATGATACTGAGCAGTACCAGCGTTGCACTAAGTATTTGAGTGAAATTGATGGTTCCCATAATTCATCGGTAGTTATGAAATCATTTGTGAGTACAAAGGTACAACATTTTATTGATAGAAGGCTGTTTTGGAAGAATTCTGTCTTATGGCAGTTGGTAAGCCCCTTGGAGAGCAAGAGGATGTGTAGCCATGGACAGTGAGTCACACTCTTGCAACAGTGGCGAGACGGATGTGGCATACATCGCCCCGGAAATAATCAGGCTGTCACAATCGTATAATTCCTGCAATTTGGCGACCTTGCCATGAAAACGCTTGGTCACGATAATGGCGTCAACGGCAATCTTGTGAGTGGTGCTGGCATATTTCCACTGCCCGCTACCCACAGCAACAAACCTGTGCCCCATCAGATGTGCAAAGGGAGGCTTGAACAAGGCTCCATCCACTCGCACGACGGTATCGTTGGTGATAAAGTCCAGTTCATGGATATTGTAGCGGGCAAGGAACCCTGCATGATAACGGGCAAAAGAAGCCGAGTCGGTAGTTTCGTCGTCGGGTATCCACACATAGCCCTTTCCTTGAGAGTAATAAAGCACTGGCGTCGAGGTGAATGAGTTAAACACCACAAGCCCCTGACGCGGCGTGCGGGCATCAACCCAAAACGAGTGGGCCAGCAACACGGCAAGGGCAAAAAGCGATGCTAACAGGTAACGATAGTTGCGGCGATATAGCCACAATACCATCAGTGCAACGATGACGAAATAACTGATTACCCCAAACGTGCTCACATACACTCCGCTAGCATGCGAGAAGGGGATGGCGTTGACTGCTGTTGCCGCCCAATGGATGTAACGGTATAGGATGTCAAGCAGCCAGTCCAGCAACTGCCAGTGCATGCCGGCAGCAGTGACCAGCAGGAATAGGGCTCCCAGCACCATGAATACAGGTAGCATGGGTAGTATGAGCAGGTTGCTCAATACCGACAGAAATGAAACGGTGTGAAAATAGTGGGCCGTTAACGCTATTGTGACTCCCATCGCCACGAGCGATGTCAATGAGGTCGAGGAGAGGCGATTCACCCAACTGTGGCGGCTTTCAAGTCGCTTGGGCAAGCTGGCGAACAGCAACACTGCGGCTACAGTGGCGAAACTCAATTGAAATCCCACGCTATACAGTGCCGATGGCGAGAACATCAGGATGAGTAATGCTGCCATAGCCAGCGCATTGAGGGAAACTGAGCGACGGTAAAAGATGAGTGCGGCAAACACCATCCCGATCATCACCGTTGCGCGCACCACGCTGGGCGACAGGCCTGTGAACACTGCGAACCCGGCAATGGCCACCAGGGTAATAACCAGCCGTACCTTCTTCATGCGCATATAGTCGAGCGGGAATAGTAACCACCAGATAATGAGTGCGATGAATCCAACATGCAGGCCGCTTAATGCTAGCACGTGGGCTACGCCTGCTGACGAAAATTCCTGGCGTGTGGACTTGTCGATAAGACTACTGTCGCCCAGCAAGAGTGCTGCAATAAACCGTTGAGTCCCACTAGACAATTGTGAATTGAATACCATGAGCTGCAGCTCCCTTCTCACGCAAGCCAAGCGAGTGATCAGGGTGGGGGAGTAGCCCGTTTTCTTTATTTGACTGGCGGGAAGGTGTTGCTGATAGCGGATGCCCTCGCTATGCAGCAGGTAGCCGGCGTAGTCCATTTCGCCAGGGTTGCCCATAGCTCCCACTTCGCTGAGGGCAGCTTTCCAGGTGATGACGTCGCCAGCGCGCATGGTATAGTCACAGCCGCGAGTCGATACCAGTACTCTGCAGGGGGGCAGATCATTGTCGAGCACTTCTATTGTCAAGCGCATCGAGAAATCGGTGTAATCTGTCCCGGTGATGCGCCCCGTGAGAGTTCGGTCGGTACATTGGCTGTCGTTAAGGTGTGGCGGGCAATGAGTGACAGCGGCCAGCCAACCCAGCGCCAGTGCCGTTATCGCAAGGGGTAGGATGAAGTAAGGTCGCCATCGCAATCGCTCATGAGGGTCGCGAGACTGTGCACGCAGCCACAGCAGGGCTATCACGGCGATAATAATGAGTGCTATTGGAACGTACCAGTTGTGCCATAAGCCGTGAAGCAGGATGCCCACAACAAAAGGCACGAGTATGCGCAAGACAGGAATCTTTTTTAAGAACGTCTCACTCCCCATCTCCCATAATGCCTAATTCCAATTTATTCTTAGTCTCCCTCCCTGGTCCAAATCTCATAGGAATCAAAGGCCTGCAACAGCAGCATCTCGATGCCGTTTTTGGTCTCGGCGCCATGGTGGGCCGATTTTTTCATGAACAGGGTCTCCTCGGGATTGTAAATCAGGTCATAGCAGAAATGCTCCTTGGTCAGGAATCGGTAAGGGAAATCGGGGCACTGGTCATCGTCGGGGTATTTGCCCAGCGGAGTGGCGTTGACGATGATCTTGTGTTCGGCAACCATTGCGCGCGTGATCTCCTCATAGATTAGGGTGTGTTCCGACTTGCGGCGCGACACCAGTTGAACATCGATGTTGTGGCGCTGCAGCGCGACTCTAACGGCTTTGGCTGCGCCCCCGGTGCCCAGCACCATTGCGCTGGTGCGCCCAGGAGTGAGAATGCTGGGTAACGTCTTTTCAAAGCCTGCCACATCGCTATTGTAACCGCGCAGCTCGACAAAGTCGCCATGGGTGTCGCGTATCATGCGGATGACATTGACGGCTCCCACCTCACGGGCGTCATCGTCCAGGGAGTCGAGCAGCGGTATGACGGCCTCCTTGTAGGGGGCGGTGACATTCAGGCCGCTCAAGTTAGGGTACTCGGCAATCACTTCCATGAGTTGCCCGATGTCCTCAATTTCAAAGTTGATATATTGGGCGTCGATGCCCTCGTCCAGAAATTTCTGATTAAAGAAATCGCGTGAGAACGAGTGGACCAGCGGGTAGCCAATCAGGCCATAGATATGTTTGCAGGCATGTGGAGATTTCATAATTCTGGTCGTTTAGTTATCGCAAAAATAGTCACAATTCCTGTAATTGCCACCGAAAAACGTCATTTTTTTGTCAAAATGCCCCTTTTTTGTGTCAATGAGTGCTCATCAACCGCTTGCGGGACCTTTAAAATAACGTAAAAATGAAAAAAATACCCCCCTATTATAGAACAAATTTGTAATTTTGCCGTTTGAAACGATATAATCAATTTAAATAGGACATGAAGTTTTTCACCAAGAACGTCAAGATAGCGCTCACTGTGCTGATGGGTCTCGTATTGCTCTACTGGGGCATCAATTACCTGAAGGGGGTCAATCTGCTCACTCCGGCCAATTATTATATCACCGAGGTGCAAGAAACCCAAGGTCTGCTACAGGCTGCCCCCATCACTGTTAACGGATTCCAAGTGGGCCAGGTGAGGGAAATCAATTATGATTACGCCAAGAACAAGATTACGGTCATGCTTGCCATGAACAAGGATATGAAAGTGCCACAGGGTAGCACCATCAATCTGGTTTCTGGTCTGCTAGGGGGTACTTCGCTCGTGCTCAACCTGGGCGACGGTCCGGCAATGGAGCAGGGTAGTTTCATCCCCACGACCGATGTGCCAGGCCTCATGGACCATGTTAGTGAGAACGTGATGCCCATGGTAACTGAGATGCTTCCCAAGATAGACTCCATCGTTGGCAACGTCAATGGCTTGACCGGCAATCCTGCTCTGGCTGCATCCCTGACCAGGCTTGACGCCATCACCCGCCAGCTGCAGGCCAGTGCACAGCAACTCACTGTGCTCATGAATGGCTTGAACCGCAGTGTGCCTGGCGTCATGACCAACGTTAATGGCATCACCAACAACCTGACGGGCGCCACTGGCAACCTGACAGAACTCTCCGAGTCGCTCAAGCAGATGCCCCTCGACGAGACGATGAATAAGCTTAACGCTACGCTGGCCAATCTGCAGGCTTTGAGCGAGCAACTCAACGACAAGAATTCATCGCTGGGCAAGATCATGAACGACCGTGAACTCTATGATAACGCCAACCATGCCATTGCCAGCCTTGACTCGCTGTTGATGGACATCAAAGCCAATCCCAAGCGATATATTAACGTGAAATTGTTATGATGTTCGATAACTTCTTCACAACCACAGGGATTTTATCTGGGCGTGGAAAAAACACGCTCAAATGACTACAAAAAAACTCCTATTTGGACTCAATCTAAATAGGGGTTTTTTGAAAAATTACCGATTTCGGGATTTACAAAATCAAACCCGTGTATTAACAGCCATTTGCGGGTGCACCAAAATAGATAGGAAAAACAAGAGAAAACGATAAATCGTTGATTATCAGCTGGTATAACATGTCAAAATGGATAGCTGCGACATAAAAATGTAACAAGTTTATAACCCTTTGTTTTTCAATATCATTATGACTAAAATGAATTTTCCAAATTTTTTTGGGATTTTTTTAAAAGAAATTATTAACCGAATTTTGTACTGCTAAAAAGCACATAACAAACCAACCTACTAAGCAAAAATTAGAGTAAAATGTTTAACGTTGCACAACAGTGGAACCGCTGCCTTGGCGTCATCAAGGCAAACCTGCCGGCCGAACAGTTCGATGTTTGGTTCGCTCCCATTGTTGCCGTTGACTTTGACCCTGAAAACAACCATGTGACGCTCAGAGTGCCCTCACAGTTCTTTGTGGAGCAAATCGAGGGACGCTATATCACCATCCTTTCGGCAGCCTTGAAAAAGGTCTTTGGCGATGACGTCAAGCTTTCCTATAAATATAATGTGGTAGGAGGCGACGATGCCAGTGCCGTGGAGCAGAACGAAGCCAATACAAGCAAGAAATTTATCCAAAACATCAAGGTGAACAAGCCGCGTGTGGCAAACCCCTTTGAGCGTGACGACAGGCTCGAGGACATCGACCCGCAGCTCAATCCGCGATATACCTTCGAGAACTATTGCAGCAGCATGAGCAACAAGCTTGCTGTGAGCATTGGTCAGGCCATTGCCGAGCATCCCGAAGTCAAGACTTACAATCCCTTGTTCGTCTTTGGATCGACAGGTGTGGGAAAAACCCACCTCTTGCAGGCTATCGGTATCAAACTCAAGGAGGAGAATCCTCGCATGAGGGTACTTTACGTTTCCTCTCGCGTCTTTGAGAGTCAGTATACTACGGCTGTACAACAGAAGAAGATCAACGACTTCATCAATTTTTATCAGAGTATCGACGTGCTCCTGCTTGACGACATACAGTTCTTTGCAGGCAAGCCCGGCACGCAGAACACCTTCTTCCACATCTTCAACCACCTGCATCAGCATCAGCGTCAGCTGGTGATGTCCAGCGACTGCCGCCCCAGCGACCTCGACGGTATGGAGCCCAGGTTGATTTCGCGTTTCAAGTGGGGCATGACCGTGGAACTGGAAAAACCCGACTTTGAATTGCGCCGCAAGTTCCTCGATATGAAAGCGGCACAAGAGGGTCTCAACATCAGCGGCGAGGTGATGGACTACATCGCCACCAACGTGTCGGAAAGCGTGCGTGAACTTGAAGGTGTCATGGTTTCGCTTTTGGCACATGCCACAGTGCTGGAGCAGGACATCTCCATCGACCTGGCCCGTTCGGTCATCGGCAATACCGTCAAGACCACGCCCAGGCAGTTGACCTTTGAACTCATCGCCGAGACGGTGGCCGATTACTACAACCTGCCCACCGACGTGCTTTACGGCAAGTCGCGCAAGCGCGAGATCAGCGATGCGCGCCAGCTCGTGATGTACCTGGCCAAGAAAGAGGCGCAGATGTCGTCGACCAGCATCGGTGCAAAACTCGACCGCACCCATGCTACCGTACTCCATGCCTGCATTCAGATTGAGCAGCGCATGTCCATTGAAAAAGACTTCTCCCGCGAGGTTCAGGCCATTACTGCCAGCCTGACCCAGTAAAATCTTAGCGCCTTCAGGGCGTTACACGGGACTGTTTCCCCCAGCTGAATTAACTTTTCGGCTGGGGGAAACGGTGTTATAACCTATTTTTTACCTTGTTTGCCGATTTGTTTCAAGAAGTTTTAAACATTTTGCCTCGCTTGCAGTCAAAAAGTGGCGCAAATCCAATTGTTGATTGAAAAAAAGTGCGTAAATTTGTAGGTTAATATCGTGGCACTCGTGCTAGCCTGGGGCTAAAGTGAGCCTGCAGTGCGGTGTCCGAACCAGATTTAAAAAGTACAAATAAGAATGGACAACGATCGAATTCTAGAGATCAACATTGAAAACGAAATGAAGACCAGCTACATCGACTACTCGATGTCGGTCATTGTTTCGCGTGCGCTACCCGATGTGCGCGACGGTTTCAAGCCGGTGCACCGCAGGGTACTCTACGGCATGGACAAGTTGCGTAACTATTCCAATGCCCCTTACAAGAAGTCGGCTCGTATCGTGGGTGACGTGCTCGGTAAGTACCACCCCCACGGCGACTCATCGGTTTACTTTGCCATGGTTCGCCTGGCTCAGGAGTGGGCCATGCGTTATCCGCTGGTCGATGGCCAGGGTAACTTCGGCTCGGTTGATGGTGACAGCCCCGCTGCCATGCGTTATACCGAGGTGCGTCTCGACAAGATGGGCGAGAGCATGATGGAAGACATGGACAAGGATACCGTCGACTTTGTTCCTAACTTTGACAACACGCTCGATGAGCCATCGGTACTGCCCACACGCATCCCCAACCTGCTGGTGAACGGTGCAACGGGTATCGCCGTCGGTATGGCGACCAACATGGCTCCCCACAACCTGGGCGAGTGCATCGACGGTTGCTTGGCTTTGCTCGAGGACCCCGAGATGGAAGTGAGCGACCTGATGAACTACATCAAGGCGCCTGACTTCCCCACGGGAGGCATCATCTACGGTTATCAGGGCGTGAAAGACGCCTTTGAGACAGGACGCGGACGCATCGTTGTGCGTGCCAAGGCCGAGATTGAGACCGAGCACAACCATGAGCGTATCGTCGTCAACGAGATTCCTTACAACGTCAACAAGAAGGACCTCATCGAGAACATCGCCCGCCTGGTCGAGGAAAAGAAGATTGAGGGCATTGCTGATATCAACGACGAGAGCGACCGCCACGGTATGCGCATCGTTATCGATATCAAGAAGGATTTCAATCCCAACGTGCTGCTCAACAAGCTTTACAAGATGACCGAGCTGCAGTCGTCCTTCAGCGTAAACAACGTGTGCCTGGTAAATGGCCGTCCCATGTTGCTCAACCTCAAGCAGTTGCTGCACTATTTCCTGGAGCACCGTCACGAGGTGGTTATTCGCCGCACCCAGTTCGACCTCAAGAAGGCCAAGGAGCGCGCCCACATCCTGGAGGGACTTATCATCGCCAGCGACAACATCGACGAGGTAATCGCCATCATCAAGAGCAGCGACTCGACCGAGCATGCTATCCAGCGCCTGTGCGAGCGCTTCAACCTCTCCGAGGTGCAGGCCCGTGCCATTGTCGAGATGCGACTGCGCCAGCTCACCGGCTTGGAGCAGGAGAAGCTGCACAACGAGTTGGCCGAGGTGCGCAAGACCATCGAGCACCTGCAGGCCATCCTCGACGATCCCGCCGAGTGCCGCAAGGTCATCGAGGAGGAATTGCTCGAAGTCAAGGAGAAATTCGGCGACGAGCGCCGTACACAAATCGAATATTCCAGCGAGGAGATGAACGC
>JAEEGI010013717.1_pt1 | contig 17158 bp, 10 predicted proteins | sample 8958751 | NCBI WGS metagenome assembly JAEEGI01 (sample SAMN16246545, study PRJNA631951) | gut metagenome | biome: gut microbiome; feature: rumen; material: KS-attached | host: Bos | place: Iran: Karaj | collected 2018-10
ATCTTGAACTCGATATCGGTAGCGGCATTGGCATAGTGAGCCAGCTTATCGTGGTCGTGGAAACGATAGTTCTCAGCACCGAAACCCAGAGCCTGGTGCCACTTCATACGTGTCTCCTTCCACTTGGGGAACCACTCCAACTCGGTACCAGGAGCTACGAAGAACTGCATCTCCATCTGTTCGAACTCGCGCATACGGAAGATGAACTGACGGGCTACAATCTCGTTACGGAAAGCCTTACCAATCTGAGCGATACCGAAAGGAATCTTCATACGACCGGTCTTCTGTACGTTCAGGTAATTCACAAAGATACCCTGAGCAGTCTCCGGACGCAGGTAAACCTTCATAGAAGCATCGGCGCTGGCACCCATCTCTGTGGCGAACATCAGGTTGAACTGACGAACGTCGGTCCAGTTCTTGGTACCGCTGATAGGATCAACAATCTCCTCATCGAGGATAATCTGCTTCAGAGCCTCGAGATCGGGACCCTGCATAGCCTCAGCATAGCGGGTGTGCAGATTGTCGCGCTTCTCCTTGGTTTCCTTTACGCGCTCGCTGGTCTCCATATACTTAGCCTCATCAAAGCTGTCACCAAAACGCTTGCGGGCTTTCTCCACTTCTTTCTGAATCTTCTCGTCGTACTTGGCAATCTGATCCTCAATCAGTACATCAGCACGATAACGTTTCTTTGAGTCGCGGTTATCAATCAGAGGATCGTTGAAAGCATCAACATGTCCGGAAGCCTTCCATATAGTAGGATGCATAAAGATGGCAGAATCGATGCCCACGATGTTCTCGTGAAGCATTGTCATGGACTTCCACCAGTACTGCTTAATGTTATTCTTCAACTCAACGCCGTTCTGACCATAGTCGTAAACAGCACCTAAACCGTCGTAGATCTCACTTGAGGGGAATACGAAACCATACTCCTTACAATGACTGACGATCTTCTTAAATACATCTTCTTGTGCCATAATAATCTTAAATTTGCAAATTTGCGTGCAAAGGTACGCATTTAAATTTAGAATCAAGAATTAAGAATTAAGAATTAACAAAAAATCAGAGAAAATCCTCGCCAGATAGCGAGGATTAATCTCTGTTAATTAAACAGATAGCGGATAGTGAACATAACCTGATAGGTAGACGACAGGCTGAGGTAGTTCTGATAGGTCTTCAGGTGTCGCTCGCCATTCACTGTGTTATAGGTGTACTTGCCATTACTATACGACAGGAGTGAAGTCTCAGCAACCTGCTTATAGAGGCCCCAGTCATGGCAGAGGAAGTTGGGTAGATTCAGGATGTCGACACCCAACTGGAGGGCATGCTTCGTCTTTCCTATCCCGACAGTCAGATCCTGCTGGAACTTGAAGTCGAGCTGATGGTGCCAAGGCATCTTAGCACCGCCACGTTCAGCATACTTACCTGTGCGATGTTTCAAGTAGTCATCTTGCTGGATATAGGCCCAGAAGTCGTCGCGCTGCATCTGGGCGGTATATACCTGATGGCTGGCACCATAGGTACTCTCAGCGAAATCCCAGGAATCGAGTTCCTGACGCGAGGCTGGCACATAGATGAGGTTGGCAGGAGCCAACGCATCGTTGTTCACATTGGTTGAGAATATGTAGGAATAGCGACTAAAAGCATAGTCATTAAGATAGCCATACTGATAGCCGTCGTAAACCAAACTGAAGCGTGAAACGGCATGCTCCGACTCTTTCAGCCGATAGCTGGCTGAGAGGAGCAGACGATTGGGAGCCACATAGGTGGCATAGCCTCTTTCATTATCGTTGACGGCATTGATGGAGAAGCGATAGTTGTTATAGGCCGACGACACTTGATTGCCAATACCGTCAGTATAAGTCTTGGCCTTGGAATAGGTATAGCTGGCTGAAAGGTCGAGACCGAAGCCAAACGACTTGCGTAACTGGGCACTCAAAGAGAAATAGTAGGCCTTAGAACCCGCATTCTCCAAGACATAGGCCGAAGAGCCCGCATCGTAATATGACATCTTATGGCGCACGTCGCCATGCCCCAAGTCGACGGTAGAAACGCCATCCCAATAGAAATCGCGATTAGATACCACAACGGGGTTCACGTCTTTATTCATGATACCTTCAATAGTGAAGTCGACATCACCAGGAAGCTTGGCATCAAGGGCCAGAGAGGCTTTCCACGTCTTTGGCATGCGCAGGTCATCGCTCAGAATGGTGGCACTACCGGGGATGGAAGTCTTGCTGGTAGCTCCTATCTGGCGCAGCATATCGTCCTGACTGGTAGTAAAAGTGGGTATAACACCTTTGGTCTGTGAAGCGATATATGAGGTCTGCCCCATACCGGAGTTGCCGACTGCGGAGATGAGCCACACAAACGGCAAGCGTCCCACAAACAAGCCCGTACCACCACGCAGGATGAGGTCACGATTGCCTGTGATGTCCCAGTTAAAGCCAATGCGTGGTGAGAAAGAGAGACTGGCTTTAGGCACATTGTCGGTACGGAAATGCTGTCCGCCAAAATCAATATTATAGTAGTCTTGATTGAAATTGTCCTTCAACTTTGGATAAGACGGTAGCTCGAAGCGTGCGCCTAACGACATGCGGAAACGGTCGGAGAGACTCAGGTTGTCTTGCAGGTAGAGCGACCACTGGTTGGTGCTCATCTTCGAAACGAACGGGGAATGGCCATCATTATTTCCATAGGTGATACCAAAAAGACGGGTGTTGGCAGGAGTGAACACAGAAGCCCAATCACCTGCAGCCACCTGTTCGGGAGTTGCCTGGAAGGCGTAATAGCCCGCTGCCGCCTGGGCATAACCATTGGCAGCATAGTCGTGTTCAAACTGAATACCACCAAAGAGGTTGTGCTTGCCCAACTGAACATTCACCTCGTCGGTGATGACGGTTGTCTTGGTCTGAGCCACGTTATTATAGGTAAACAGGTCGCCTGTAAGCGCCCATGAGGGATAAATGCCCTGGCCGTTGTCCATCACAATCTCGACTACAGGAACTGACTCGCCATACTCGTTGCTGCGAGGTTGATCTTGGAAAGAATATGTACCACGCAGGGTATTATGCAGTTTGCCGAACTTGCTGTTCAACTCTACGGCGAATGAGGTAAAGTGAAATTCTGTCATATACCGACTTGAGAGCGATGACATACCGTAGTCGGTGTTGCTACCATAGGAATTCTGATTGCCACCATAGATTATCGACGTACGGTTGCTACCAATGCTGCGTGAGGCCGAGGCCGGATTAGACTCCTTACGATTTGACTTAGTGAAACGAACATTAAACTTATGGTTGTCGCTGATGTTCCAGTCTAAACGAGCCAAAAGACGATAAGCCGGCGTCTTGAGATTATACCCCTGCCATGGACCTGTGGTGAGTCCATAGGTATTCTGCATGTAACGTGAAAGGCTTTCCAGTTCCTCAATACGCGGACGACGGTTAGTGGCGGTATAAGGTGTACTGCCATTGCCTGCCAACGCCGCGGGTCCCGTCACTACATTCTCTTCGATCTCAGCATTCACAAAGAAAAAGAGCTGATCCTTCATAATCGGCCCTCCGAGGGACATGCCAAAGGTGTTATTATGGCCTTTGTCAATAGGCAGAGAAGCGTCTGCGATATGACGCCCCTTCAGAGACGTGCTGGTCATATACGTATAGGCAGACCCTCTGAAATCGTTGGTACCACTTTTGGTAACAGCATTCACACCACCACCCGTAAATCCGCTCTGGCGGACATCGTAAGGAGTAATGGAAACCGTCATCTGCTCAAGCGCGTCGAGCGAGATTGGCATTCCACCACCAGGCAACGGACTGGGTTCCATGCCGAAAGAATCGTTGAATGAAGCACCATCGATAGTGACGCTCGACTGGCGATAATTACCACCACCAATGGCCATACCACTTGCAGAACTCGACTGAGGTGTCATCTTCATAATATCAAGCATGGTACGCCCTATGGTTGGAACAGCGGCCATTTGTGTTGCGTTCAGGTTTGTCACAGCACCTGAACGGTCGCTACGCATGGTGTTGTTGGCCTTGGCTACTACTACCACCTCCTGAATCATCTCAGAGCCCTCGCTAAGCGTGGCGTCGACCACAGCATTCTGTCCCAGCGCTAACTGGATAGCCGAGTACTTGGCTGTCTGGAAGCCGATATAGGATATCTCTATATCGTAAGGACCACCGGCACGCATACCTGTAATTGTATAACGTCCATCGATATTAGTGATAGTACGATAAACAGTCCCCGAGGGCACGTGCTTGGCCGTAATAGTGGCTCCAATAGCTTCCTCGCCATCGGCCATCACGATACCAGTAACACCAGAGGTGGTGACCTGAGCTACAACGGTTGCCGACATCAATACAGCCATGACAATTGTTAATAATCGTTTCTGCATGTTGGTAGTGTATTGGTTTCTAAATTGGTTTATTGTTGCAAATATATGAATAAATTCTGATAATTGCAAGTTTTTTATTAAAAAAATGCACAAAATAAGAACGGGCTGTCATCTTACTTAAAAGACGACAGCCCGTTGAGTTATAAAAAGTATTTTTCTTGCTTACTCGTGAGAGAAGTAAATACCACCATTAACCTGAGGCGTACCCTTGTAGGTAGATTTCGGGCCAATGACAGTCAGCTTGTTGCCAACCTTGATGCCATAGGCCGCAATAGCGCCCTTACGAGCATCACCAGTAGCACCCCATCCGGGATAACAACCATATACATAGAGGCGGTTGGTGCCATCGGTAATATAGAGGTTACCATAAGTATCGTTGGCAATCTCGTCGATGGTTCCGCTTACCATATAATATACACTGTTATTATCCTCCTTGGCCAGGAAGTCAGCAATGCTTACCTCGGTAACCTTGTTTGACTTCTCGAGTTGAGCACCTGTCATCTGAGCAGCACCCTTATACTCACCACGCTTACCTACCAGCGTTACTACATCACCAACCTTCAAGCCAGCCTTCTCGAAGTCACCCTTAGCGCCGATACCATAGACATAGGCCTCACCAGAGTAATCCTTGATGTAGACATTGCCATAAGAGGCATTAGCCACCTTAGTGATGACACCAGTCAAGCGATACTGGGTGTTGCCGACAGGAGCTGCGAGGAAGTCGGCAATGCCACACTCCACAATAGCACCCTTCTGCTTGATAACAGCCTGAGAAGTTGACTCCTTCTCGCCATCGGTGGTCTTGAAAATAATGGTTGCCTCACGATCACCACCCTCATTCTTGGCAGCACGGAAGGTGATGGTAGGATTAGCACCTGCGGTAGAACTAACCACACCAAGCCACGACTGAGCCTCTGCAGGAATCTCAACAGCAGCACCATTACCCTTACAGGTGAGGTGAGCAGTGATTTCGCCACCAGCAACAGGCAACTCGTTTGAAGCGACACCTGCTACGGTAAGAGAATCGCACTTAACGAGTGACTTAACAATATTGATTACAGTCACGTCAACAAGTTCTACAGTACCGTTATAAGTAGTCTTAGGACCTTCAACAGTAACCACATCGCCTACTTCAAGGCCCAAGCTCAGGAAGTTCTTTGTAGCACCCTTCTTATCGAGTGTACCATAGATATAGACCTCGCCTGTGCCATCGTTCAAGTACCAGTTACCATAAGTAGTATTGACTATACCTGTTACAGTACCAGTTACACGATAGGTCTTTGAATCAGGACCAGCCAAAACCTCTGCACAGGTAGCGGTAGAGATGGATGTGATGCCCTGAATAACATTGATGCGCTGTGTCTTACCCTCACAAGTAATCAGCACTTCAGCGGTACGACCTTCAGCAGCAGCCGCTGAGAAGGTAATAGTACCATCGCCTGTACCTGAAGCTGGAGAAACTGTCAACCAGTCGGGGGCTCCAGAAACACTCCAGCTGCCAGCAGCCTCCACATCGATAGATGTAGAACCGCCACTGGTGCTTAAGGCTACGAATGACTGAGATACACGGATCTCACTGAGATAAGTGGGATCATTATCGTCAGAGCAACTTGTGAACACTGATGCCACAACTGCCAGAAGAGACGGAATGAAATATCTGAGTTTCATATTCTTTTACTTTTTTTCCTTTATTCTATTTTTCCTTTACTATTAATTAAAATAGTACTTGATACCAACAGATGCATACCAGCACTGGCTGAGTGAATAGTTGGTTGACCAGGTCTTCGTATTACCATTGATTACAGAAGGCGTAGAGAAAACAGCATAACCCTGTGCATCAACACCCTCGTACTTCAGGATACGTGGATCTGTACCAATCTCTGTGTTCAGATACTTGGCAACACCCCATGATGAGTTGAAGAAATTCAGAACGTTCTTCATATCGAAGGTGAGCTGCAAAGTGTGCTTGGTCTGACCGATATTCAGTTTGAAGTCGTGCTTATAGCCGAAGTCAATGCGGTGTACCCAAGGAGAGTAAAGGCTATAAGGCTCAGCATACTCACCCTGATGCTTCTTCAGATAACCGTCGTTATGAACATAATCCATGAAACGCTTGGCATCATCAGCAGATACGAAACGGAACTCGCCATTCTCTACCTGAGCATCGGTTGGGATATAAAGTGCATCATAGTTGTAACCATCGCTATTCATATCGTTAACCAACATATAAGAGTAGTTATAACCACCGCGCCATGCCTCGTAAACGAAGTTGTAGTGGTTACCACACTTATCGTGGATGGTAGCAGAAGCTACGAGACGATCGGGAGTAACATATTGAGAATTGTGGAGCTTGATGTTGTTAGGACCTTCAATAGTAGGAACATAAGTGAAGGCAGACTCAGCAGCAGAACCAGGCATACCTGTTACTTCCTTAGAAACAGTATGAGTATAAGCTGCCATCAGGCTGAGCCAGTCTGTAGGCTGGGCCTTCAACTCAACACTTGCACTCCATCCATAACCGCGGCTGGTATTCTCGAGAACGAATGCCTTGGTACCCGTACGGAAACCAACGGGATAGATAGGACGGTTATCAATGCCATTGAAACGAGCAAAGCCACCTACATTGGGGATACTCCAGTCTGAGATAGACACAGCATTGATGGTCTTATTGTAGATACCCTCAACCGTTGCAGTGAAGGGGAATGAAACAGGCAACTGATAGTCAAAGGCCAAAGAGGTCTTCCATACCTGAGGCATCTTGAACTTAGGATCAACACCGTTAACTGCAGAAGGAACAGTACCATCATCAGGAGATACAGTTGTGGGATAGCCCAGACCCTGAAGTTTGGCAATCATGTCGTTCACGTTGGTCATCAGGCCACCTGCGAACTCATCCATAGTGAAGCCATTCTTCTTGGCGTTAGCAGCATTAATCTGCGCCTGATACTGAACCAGACCGCCATTAGTAGGCATATTGGTGAAGAACACGAGAGGCAGACGGCCTGAGAAGAGGCCAGTACCACCACGAACCTTCAAGCTCTTATCACCGAACACGTCGTAGGTGAAGCCCAAACGTGGAGAGAAAGTAATGCTGTTCTTAGGCCACTTACCTGTATCGATATTGCGTCCGTCATAGTCGAGGGCGAGGATGGCGTTGTTAGTCATCAGGTCGCTGTTGTTGAAGAACAGGCCATCAATGCGCAGACCGTAAGTGAGCTTGAACTTATCATTGATGTTCCACTCATCCTGAGCATAGACACCCGGACGGTTGAACTGTACACGAGCAGCAGGCTTTGTCTCACCATCATAACCATAGGTCAGACAGAAGATCTCTGGAGTGCTGTTAAATAGCATATCTGGCTGAAGCACACCACCTACCCACATATCATCGGTCGCGTTGAAACGATAGTAGCCAGAACCATTACGCATATACTGGTTGTCAGCCATCTGATGCTCGAAGCTGAAACCAGCCATAATCTTATGGGCACCTGCATAATAGGTCACATCATCCTTAACGTTCCAGATCGTGTTGTGAACGGCGTTGTTCCAAGTGAACAGCTCATAACCAAGAGCCATGTAGTTGTCGCCATCCTTAGTGATATCGATGAAGGGGAACTCAGAAGAGTTAGTACCACGGATATCGTCGAGCTTAGAGATGGTAGCCAAGAACTGATTAGAGAGGTTCTCTGTCAGACGGCTATTCAAATCGAGTGACCAAGAATGTACGAGATTCTCCATAGAGTACATAGAGTTGGCGAACGACATAGAGATTGGTGACATACGAGAACTTACCATACGTGTACCACCATCCATAGAAGTTCCGTTAGGAGAATTCCAGATATTGTTCTTGGTGTAGTTGTAGCGTAGAGCCAAATGGTGTTTGTCGGTGATGTTCCAATCCAAACGAGCCATCAGTTTGTAGTTGCTCTCATCAGCAGGGAAACTGGTCCAGCTACCCGTGTCGTAACCATACTTGCTGGCCATGTACTTAGAAACAGCCTCCAAGTCTTTGTTAGTCGTACGAGAAATGTAGTTATCAGGATCAGAAACACCATCCTCAGAACCTCTCCAACGGTTAACCACTGTAGGAATCTTTATCATTTCACCGTTAACGAAGAAGAACAACTTGTTCTTGATGATCGGGCCACCCAGAGTGAAACCATAGGTTGTGGTCTGACTCTTCTCACGGGCACCGTTAATCTGCTGACGCTTCACAGCATCGCCCTGCATGTTCTCGTTCTTGTGATAGATGTAGGCACTACCCTTGAAGGTGTTCGTACCTGACTTGGTAATAGCGTTAACACCACCACCGATGAAGTTGGTCTGACGAACATCATAAGGAGAAATCACCACCTGCAACTCCTCGATAGCATCGATAGAGATAGGGTTACCACCACCAGGCAGGTTAGAGCTCAGACCGAAGTTGTTGTTGAAATTGGCACCATCAACAGTGAAGTTGGCCGTACGTCCGTCAGCACCAGCGAAACTCATGCCATTACCTCCATAAGGAGACAAGCGTGTTACGTCGGTAATAGAACGGCTTACGGTTGGCAGATTGGTAATCTGCTGGCTGTTAATGTTGGTGGCAGCACCAGTCTTCTCGGCAGCAAACTTAGAAGCCTTACCGCTTATGACCACCTCAGCCAATTCAGTAGCGTCTTCAGAAAGCCATACTGAGAGGTTGTAGGTCTCAGCCAGTTGAAGAGTAATTCCCTTCACCGTCTTAGGCTGGAAACCGATGTACGAAACGGTAACTTCATAAGGGCCACCGGTACGCATACCATTGATAGCGAAACGACCAGAGGTGTTTGTCACTGCGGTATAACGAGTACCTGAAGGCTCGTGTATAGCCACAACAGTTGCACCAATGACTTCCTCGCCGTTCTGATCGTCGAGGGTCACCTTTCCAGCCATACTTGAAGTTGTGATTTGTGCCATGGCAGTCAACGACAACGTTAACATCATAGCAACCAGAAAGAGCAATCTTTTCTGCATAAACTTAGAACTGTTTTAATTAATTATTTAGCGGGATGAATCCCTGCGTTGATATTTCGCTGCAAAGTTAAGGAAAATATTCGATTTAATGTTATAAAACGGGAACTTTTTGAAAAAAAAGTGAAAAAGATAAGATTTCTCATCGGATGACAATACCCGTAAAAATACGCCCAGAGTCGATTCCAAGACGCCTTGCGGAGAAAAAGTCATCAGCATGGTCGTAAGTGCAGACACCTGGCACCTGAATATGCTGGGGCAGTAACCCTGCCGACTGAAGCTGAAGACGGTTGCACGCCCAAAGATCAATGTGCCATTTAGTATACCTCTTACTGATTAGGTCCATAGGAAAATCTGCGTTCCGGAACTGTTCATAGACTTCATCGCCCACCTCGAAATTTTTCAGTGAGATACCTGGTCCTATAACGGCCATCAACCGTTCTGGACTACACTGATAAGCCTTGACCATTGCAAGAACTGCCTCATGGGTAATACGTTGAACCGTTCCACGCCACCCTGCATGAACGGCACAGGCGGCATGACACTCAGGACTATATATAAGAATAGGTATGCAGTCAGCAGTGGACACGCCGATACAAACGTCTCTGACGTTAGTCATCACAGCGTCAACACCATCGAGTTCCAGGCTCCTTGTAGTATCAGGCTTTAACAGGAAGTTATCCGTCACACGAAAAATCGTCTTACCATGCACCTGATGTGGCATGATAAGACGACTGGTTGTAATATCTAATTCCCGACAAAGCAGTATGCGATTCTGCCGAATACTCTCCAGTGCATCACCACAATACAGATTCACATTCAGTTCACTATAGTTACCTTGACTATAGCCTCCATGACGGGTGGTAGAAAAAGCAGTTACGCCTTCACCCAAATCATAATATGTCAGTTGCGGTCTCACTCACTCTCGTCCTCGTACTCAAAGTCATCGAGATCTTCAATATCCTCGATATCCTCATCGTCGATATATTCGATATCCTCGTCTTCACCCTCGTCAGCCAGTTCCTGTGCGAAGCGACTCATGTCCTTGTCACGATGCACAAGAGAATCTTCTGAGGTTATGACGGCGAGTTTATTGCTCTCGGCATTCAGTTCACGCCAAAGCACGTCTTTTAATTCTTCAAGACCGAAGCCCGTAACTGCTGAGATAAACACCACAGGCAGGTCTTGTGGTAAAGTCTCGCGAAGCATGTCGATCAGCTCTTCATCCAAAAGATCACACTTGGTAACTGCAAGCACACGATGTTTATCGGTAAGTTCGGGATTGAACTGTGCCAACTCGTTGAGCAATATCTCGTATTCGCGTTTGATGTCATCAGTATCACCAGGCACCATAAAGAGCAACAGTGAGTTTCGTTCAATATGGCGCAGGAAACGCAAACCAAGTCCCTTGCCTTCAGAAGCGCCCTCGATAATACCAGGGATGTCGGCCATAACAAACGACTTGCCATCACGATAACCAACAATACCCAATGAGGGTTCCATCGTTGTAAAAGGGTAGTTTGCAATCTTAGGACGGGCATTTGATAACGAGGAAACCAATGTAGACTTACCTGCGTTGGGAAACCCCACCAGACCGACATCAGCCAGGAGTTTCAGCTCGAGGATGATAGTCATCTCCTGCATAGGCTCACCAGGCTGAGCATAACGAGGAGCCTGGTTTGTGGCTGTACGGAACTGGAAATTGCCCAATCCGCCACGACCGCCTTTTAGAAGTACGATCTCCTGCCCATCGTAAGTAATGTCACAAACATACTTACCTGTCTCAGCGTTATAAACCACAGTTCCGCACGGCACGTCGATATACACATCCTTACCGTCGGTACCATGACATTTATCACGGCCACCGTTGCCACCATGCTCCGCAAAGATATGACGTTCATACTTCAGGTGCAACAATGTCCAGTAGTTATGGTTGCCTCGCAGAATAATACTACCACCCTTACCGCCGTCACCGCCATCAGGGCCGCCGTTAGGGTTATACTTCACATGACGCAGGTGCATAGACCCCTTGCCGCCCTTTCCGGAGCGGCAATAGATCTTTACATAGTCTACGAAATTAGATTCCATCAATTACATTACAGATGTCTGCAAAAATGCGGTCGAGTTCGCCCAATCCGTCAATATGGAAATGAACGCCCTCTTTCTTATACCACTCAATGAGTGGCATGGTCTGAGAGTGATATACAACGAGGCGCTTCTTTATGGTCTCCTCATTGTCGTCGGCACGTCCACTCTGCTGTCCACGCAGAATAAGGCGCTTCATCAGTTCATCCTCTGGCACGTCAAGCTCAATCATCGCAGCGACCTTATCGCCACGCTCGTCAAGCATTTTCTTCAGAGCCTCTGCCTGAGGGATGGTACGGGGGAATCCATCGAAGATGACACCCTTGCTATCCTTACCAAAGCTGTCATAGACAGAAGCCAAGATGCTAACCATCAACTCGTCGGGAATCAGCTGACCTTTCTCAATATAGCTGGCTGCTGTTTTACCCAGTTCTGTACCCTTTTTAATTTCACCACGAAGCACATCACCTGTCGAGATATGGTTCAATCCGTACTTCTCAATCATCTTGTCGCTCTGAGTGCCCTTGCCTGAGCCAGGAGCACCGAAAATTACAATATTCTTCATTATCCTGATAATTTATATAATTATTTCATTATTCTACTCCACTATCGTATAGATATCCTTCAGTTCACGTCCTTGCTGATCGTAATCCAAACCATAGCCTACGATGAAATCATCGGGAATTCGGAAGGCGACATAGTCAAGTGTCAAATCCTCTTGAAGCTTGTCTGGCTTGAAAAAGAGAGTACAGATATGTACAGAAGCAGGGTTGCGAGTACCAAGCGACTCTATCATACGCTTCATGGTCTGTCCACTTTCTACGATATCCTCAACAATGACGACCGTACGACCCGATAAATCTTCGTTGATACCTAGTACCTCCTTTATCTTTCCCGTTGAGGTGGTACCCTGATATGAGGCAAGTTTTACAAAAGATATCTCACAAGGGATGGTCATCTCACGCATCAAATCAGCAGCAAAGATAAACGATCCGTTAAGTACACCAAGGAATAATGGTGTCTTACCTTCCATATCTTTACTGATTTGCTGTGCCACAGCCCTTACACGGTTCCTGATTTCAGCCTCAGTAATCGAAGTCTTGAACGTCTTATCCTTAATCTTGATGATGCTCATACACTGAAAGAATTAAAAATTTGTGCAAAATTACAAAAAAACTTCCAAACTCTGCCATTTGTTAGCATATTTTTCGTATTTTTGCACCTATGAAGATTTTCACGAGTGCCCAAATCCACGAACTGGACAAATATACAATTGAGAACGAGCCCATCAAGAGTATCGACCTGATGGAGCGTGCAGCCAAAGCCCTAACCCAGGCCATCACCGAAGTATGGAGTAACCAGACACCCGTCGTCATATTTGCCGGGCCTGGCAATAATGGCGGTGATGCACTCGCTGTCGGACGCATGCTCTGCGATAAGGGATACGAGGTATGTGCATACCTTTTCAATGTCTCTGGTAATTTGTCGGAGGATTGTGCCATCAACAAGAAGCGTCTGTTCGAGAAGAAATCAAAGGCGCTGATTGAAGTGATACAAGAGTTTGAGCCACCACAGCTGGAAACAGGCACACTTGTTATCGACGGACTGTTCGGTTCCGGCCTTAACAAACCTCTTGCAGGAGGATTCGCCTCGCTCGTGAAATATATCAACGCTTCTCCAGCCCAAGTAGTCAGCATCGACATTCCATCGGGTCTGATGACGGAGGATAACACCTATAATGTCCGCGCCAACATCATCCGCGCTAACATGACCCTTACCCTACAACAGCCCAAATTATCTTTCCTGTTCCCGGAAAATCAGGTTTTCATTGGTCAGTTGAAGGTTCTGGATATCAGACTCAGTAGGGAAGGTATAGAGAAAATCGAAGCCAACTATACGGTTGTTGAAGAGAACGATATACGACCAAGATTATTGCCTCGCGACCCTTTCGCCCATAAAGGGAAAATGGGCAATGCACTTATCATCGCTGGGTGTTATGGCATGAGCGGAGCCTCGGTATTAGCAACCAAGAGCTGTCTTCGCGTTGGAGCAGGCAAGGTGACCACTCATACGCCTAAGCGCAACAGCATGATTCTTCAAATCAGCGTGCCTGAGGCTGTGATTCAGTTTGACCGTGAAGAAACGATTTTTTCTGAAGCCGTTGACACTGAAGACTTTCAGGCTGTTGGCATAGGTCCAGGTCTTGGTACCAGCGAACAAACGGCTATTGCCATCATTGCCCAGTTGCGACGCACTCAGTGTCCACTTGTGGCCGATGCCGACGCTATCAACATTCTCGCCAATCATCGTGCCTGGCTTCAGCAACTACCCAAAGGTATCATCTTGACCCCCCACCCCAAGGAGTTTGATCGTTTGGAAGGCCCTAGTACCGATAGCTTTGAACGTTTGATGAAGGCTCGCGATTTGGCTCAGCGGCTTCAGGCATACATTCTGCTTAAAGGTCATAACACCTCACTCTGCCTACCCGACGGTCACATCATGTTCAACTCTACAGGTAATGCCGGTATGGCTACCGCAGGTAGTGGAGACGTACTAACAGGAATCATCACTGGATTGCTGGCCCGTGGCTATCAGCAAGAAGATGCTTGTATCGTCGGTATGTATCTCCATGGACTAGCTGGTGACATTGCCGCCCGCGAACTTGGTGAAGAAAGCGTCATCGCCAGTGACCTCATCCAATATTTGCCCTATGCGTTCAAACGCTTAAAAGAATAATCCCATGCGCCGTTTCCTGTCCACACTTTTTGTAATAAGCTGCTCACTGCATGTTTTCTCTCAGACATTAGTTGCGTCATATCATCCTGGCGTTACATCAGAAGGAGCGATTTATTATCTGCCTAAAACCGCGTTACGTATCACCGTTCAGGTAGAGAGAAGTTCTTTTACCCCAGGCGAGTTCTGCAAATATGCTGAGCGGTATCTACGCATGAAGGATGTAATCACTGAGCCTACTATTAACTATAGCATCATAACTATACAACAGGAGCCTGTTGCTGTGGCTGACACTTCTAAGTGTTACGCTATCAAGTTCGATGCACGTACTTCAGCCTGTAACGTACGTCTTTCGGCAGACGGCATCCTCCTTGCCATCAATACTGATGAAAAAGTTGCCACCCCATGGTCATCTGTTAATAATCAAAAGAAAAACGGGCGAAAGGAATTAATCAATCCCCGCTCTTATTTATCTGAGGAGATATTGGCTGCTGGTAGCACGGCTAAGATGGCAGAACTCATTGCACAGGAAATCTATGAGATTCGCGAGAGCCGAAACCTACTCACCCGAGGGCAAGCCGACTATATGCCCAAAGACGGTGAACAACTTCGATTGATGCTCAATAAGCTAGAGGAGCAAAATCTGGCACTCACAAGTCTTTTTACTGGTGTTACAGTCTCTGACACGACAGAATACACTTTCACCATCACACCTAATAAGGACATCGAGAATCGGGTTCTTTTCCGTCTATCTGACAAATTAGGCATTATCGACGCAGACGATCTCGCGGGCGTACCTTATTATATTAATATAGAGAATCTTAAAACCGTTCCTCCTGTAGAGGTTATCGACCCCAAAAAGAAGCAAAAACAAGCAAACGGCGTCTACGTCAACATTCCTGGCAAGTTACGCTCCACCATCTCCAATGCTCAGAAAATGATGGTTAGCAATGAGTTTCCTGCTGGTCAGTTTGGTAACGTGGAGTTGCTAAGCGGTGCACTTTTCAATAAGCGATACACAACTCATCTACAACTCCACCCAATTTCGGGAGCTGTAGAAAAGTTACAAGCTGATCAGCCCAAATAAAGAGAAATGATTCTTTCCTTTAGATGTTCAAATCTAACACAAAGCGGGCACCCTTTGTGAAGCTAGAATCAATAGAGAGGTCTCCATTCATATTCTGAGCCATCTGCTTACAGATAGGTAGCCCCAAACCATCTCCAGTGGTAAGATCCTTGATCTCAAGGAAAGGTTTGAACACATCGTCACACTTCTCTTCGGGTATTCCACAGCCTGTGTCTGACACAATAAACTGGTATTTGTGCGGACTGCGTTTCTTGAAATCAAGCCAAATATTACCACCTTCAGACGTATATTCAGCGGCATTGTTCAGAAGATGCAGCAGGATATGCGATACATAATCCTTATGAAGTGTAACATTCATCTTTGGCACATTGACCATCAGAGTCACATTGTTCTTCACCTTGTCGCGTATCTGATCCATCTGATCCTCACAGAACTGCTGTACCTGAACATCCTCGACTTCCGACATCTCATCTGGCGCATTCTGGAGTTTCGACAATGTCTGAATACGGTTAGAGAAATCAAGCAGCGCCTTTACTTCTGGTATACGGCTATCGAGTTTCTGGAGAGTTGGTTCCAACTGTGCAGAAATGTTACTGATGAACTTTGCCTTTAGGGCATCGCTCTCATTAGCCAGTTTAATAGCCTTTTTCTGTTTACGAGTCAGAAGGATGAAACGCATCAGCACCACGCCACCAGCAACCAAGGCAGCAGCCAAGGCCGCCAACAACACACAGAGGCCTACAATAATCACCTGACGGGTGGTCAACGAGCTGTCTTTCTCAGAAATAGCAGCCTCATTATCAGCGATCTGTTGCTTCAGAGCCCCAATCTCGTCAGCATGTTTCAGAGCGTTTGCAGAATCCTTCCAGGCAATATAATTGCTATACGACTGAGCTACCATATTGGCATTGTTGCTCTTACGACCGTTAGCTATCAGTGTCTGATATACTTCATCAACCTTATCATACTCCTTCTGCGCTGTCAGTTTGTCGGCCATCTCCTTAAAAACAGCATTCCCTTGCGCATTCATCCCAAACGTATAATAATAGATAGCCTTGGTATAGAGAAGATCATTCTTCACGCCTTCATTGGAGGTTTGAGCAGCCAGACTTTCCAGAATATTCAGTTGATCCTTGGCACTCTCGCTCTTTCTCAGTTTCATATACATTTGCAAGCGCTCCTTGGTCACCAAATAGTGCGATGCAGCCTTGTCGCTGGCCGTCTGTTTACTGGAGTTGATTGCATCGTCGGCACGACGCAACAGGTCGAATGCCTCTTTATAAAAGTTTTCTTTATAATACAGAGCCGTAGCCTTCACGGCACATTCTACTCCCTGACCTATCTGGCCCTTATTATAATAGTCGTTAAAAGCATGGATATACAATGAACGCGCACTGGCTATATTCTGTTTAGGGTCAATTGCTTCAGCACGTTTCTCTAAATCACTCTTCTGTACCTCCTGCGCGTTAACAAAGCCACCACAGAGAAGCAGATTAAATAGCAATACAAAAATCTTTTTGTTCATCAGTAGAATAAATAAGTGTTTAAATTTATGTGCAAAAGTAATCATTTATTTGTTTTTATCCAAATATTTGAGAAAAAAAATCCCCACTCTGCATGAAACAGAGCGGGGAATATATAAAGCACAAATGTCTCTACTTACTTAGCGAGCTTGCCGTCTGAACCAAGTACGTTCACAATCTTGTGGATGTACATCTTCTTCATGTTCTCGCGAGCGGGCTTCAGGTACTGGCGAGGATCGAAGTGATCGGGGTGCTCAGCCAGGTACTTACGGATAGCAGCAGTCATAGCCAGACGAGAGTCAGAGTCGATGTTGATCTTGCAAACAGCGCTCTTAG
>JAEEGI010013718.1_pt1 | contig 17157 bp, 15 predicted proteins | sample 8958751 | NCBI WGS metagenome assembly JAEEGI01 (sample SAMN16246545, study PRJNA631951) | gut metagenome | biome: gut microbiome; feature: rumen; material: KS-attached | host: Bos | place: Iran: Karaj | collected 2018-10
TCTGGATCATCATCATCTTGGCTTATTATCTGATTGCCACCTTGTTACCCATCGACAAACTCATCGGTAAGATCTACCCTATCTTCGGCATCCTGCTGTTGGGCATGGCTGTGGCCATCTTTGTGGCTTTCCTCATCTACAAGCCTGAGATTCCTGAGTTATGGAGCGGCATGCAGAATCGCCACCCCGACGCAACCAACAACCCCATCTTCCCGATGATGTTCATCAGCATCGCTTGCGGTGCCATCTCTGGTTTCCATGCCACGCAGTCACCTCTGATGGCCCGCTGTATGGTGAATGAGAAGCAAGGTCGCCCGATTTTCTATGGTGCCATGATTACGGAAGGCGTGGTTGCACTCATCTGGGCTGCTGCCGCTGCCTATTTCTTTGGTCCCGACAGCGTCGTCGACGTGACAGGCAAGAGCGGTGCCGCCATCGTGGGCGTCATCGCCAACACGTGGTTCACGCCTATCATCGCCACCATCACCATCTTGGGTGTCATCAGTGCTGCCGTCACCTCAGGCGACACGGCCTTGCGCTCGGCACGACTCATCATCGCCGATTTCATGCACTATGACCAAAAGCCCATCAAGAACCGCTTGATTGTGGCTGTCCCGATGTTCATCGTCACAGCCATCATCTTGGTTTACAGCATTTCCGACGCAAAAGGATTCCAAGTCATTTGGCGCTATTTCGCTTGGGCCAACCAAGTCTTGGCCACAGTGACGCTTTGGGCCATTTCGGTCTATCTCGCCAAAAACAAAGGTAAAGTGTGGTATCTCATCACCCTCATCCCCGCCCTCTTTATGACTATGGTCACGGGCAGTTTCCTCTTCGTCGCCAAGGCTGCCGATGGCGGACTCGGTTCCATCCTACCCCGTTTTGTCGGATACGGCATTGGCGCTGCCATCACTTTGTTAGGATTGGTGCTGTTCTTGGTATTTTTAAAGAAGAACAAGGCCCTTCGACAAGCTCAGGGACCTCTATCCTAATCACAAAAGAACCATAATAAATGCCCGACTGGAAAAACCAATCGGGCATTTGGTATGGTAGAGACGTGCCATGGCGCCTCTACAAAGGTTTATTTTGCAGTTGCTTGGGCGTAACCAGCACGCACAGCCTGGATGTTGAGGTCAACTACCTCTTGGCCTTTCTTGCCGAAGATATGGGCGATGGCCTCCTCGACCTTCTCCATGGAGATGCCGAGATAAGGCACCGTGGCACCCAACAGCACCATGTTGGAACGGGCCTTCAACTGCTTGGCAATCTCATTGGCATTGAAGGAAACCACATGCTCAAGTTTACCCAACTCAGCATTGATCTTCTCCATATCAGGATAGTTGCTGATGTTGACAAAAGGATCATTATTGGTGATGACCCAGCCTTCCTTGCTCAGCCAAGGCAGATAGCGCAGGGCTTCCATAGGTTCGGAAGAGAGGATAATGTCGGCTTGGCCTTCAGGGATGACATCAGCGAAAATCTCATCATCGGAGATGCGGAGGTGCGAGAACACCGAGCCGCCACGCTGCGACATACCGTGAATTTCGGACTGTTTCAGGTTCATACCCATATTCAAAGCAGCGTCAGAGATAATCTTGGCCACTGACACGATGCCGTCGCCACCCACGCCGCATAATACTATGTCTTTTTTCATGATTTCAAGATTTAAGATTTCTAATTTCAAGATTGGCTTTCAGCTCTCAGCAATCAGCTTTCAGCCAGGTCAAATCCAAGCTGATAGCTGACTTCTGATGGCTGATAGCTTATTTTTTCATGTGCTTTTTGAGTTCGACAATGCAAGTGCGGTGTGGGATGATGACCGACACGCCATTGTAGTTGACCTCTTCCTCGATAATCTTGACGTTCTCCTCGTGGTTCTTGGGCAACGGGATAATGTCGCGGATGTGCTCTGGTTCAACGCCAAGGCCTTCGCAGATACGGCGGATCTTGTTGTGTGCCGACGATGGCTGACCACCCGTCATAGCAGTGATGTCGTTGTCGAGGATCATGACCACGACATTGGCCTTTTCGTTGACGCAGTCCATGAGGCCTGTCAGACCGCTGTGACCGAAAGTACCGTCACCGATAACTGCCACTGACGGGAAGATGCCCACCTCGCTGGCACCCTTGGCCATGGTGATGGAAGCACCCATGCACACGGTGGTGTTGATAGCACCCATATTGAAGCCCAAAGTATAGCAGCCGATGTCACCAAACACCTTGCCACCCTTATGGTTGGCCATGACGGCGTTCAAAGCATTATAGCTGTCGACGTGCGGGCAACCCTGACACAGCGCAGGTGGACGGTTAGTGACCACTTCCGGCACCTTATACATTACTGGCACATCCATGCCGAGGGCCTTGGCAACCTTCTCAGCGTTCAGCTCACCGTCACGGCGGATGGTCTCATCCAAGCGTCCCAAAACATTCTTACCCTTGCCGAGGAAGCCCTTGATGTGCTCCTCAACGAACGGTTGACCGTCTTCGAGAACGAGGATTTCGTCACACTCGTCGTACAACTTGTTGATCATATCATAAGGCAGCGGATACTGCGTCACCTTAACAACGGGATAAGGGCACTGACCGTTCGGGAAGTTCTCCATAAGGTAATTGTATGCGATACCTGTCGTGATGATACCGATATTCTTCTTCGGACCATCGATGTATTTGTTGAAGCCTGAAGTCTCCGAGGCCTCAGTGAAAGCAGGTTGCTTGTCGATGAGGTCTCGATAGAGACGCTTGGCGTTGGCGGGCAACAACACAAATGACTTGGCGTCGGCGGGCTCTGTGAGCTCGTTCTGCGGACGGACGGGTTTGCGCACCACGCCAGCGCGGCTGTGAGCCAAACGGGTCGGGATGCGGTAGAGCACTGGGGTGCCGAGCTTCTCGCTCAGTTCATAGCCATAATGCACCATGTCATAGGCTTCCTGTTGGTTGGAGGGTTCCAGCATGGGGATCATAGCCCAATGACCATAGAAGCGGCTATCCTGTTCGTCCTGCGACGAGAACATGCTCGGGTCGTCGGCCACCACAATGAGAACACCCTTCGTACCGATGATGGCGGCATTCATGAAGGGGTCGCCGCACACGTTGAGACCAACGTGCTTCATGCAAGTCATAGCACGCTTGCCAGCATAGGCTACGCCGATCGAAGCCTCAAGGGCAGTCTTTTCGTTGGCGCACCAGTTGGCGATCACGCCGAGTTCCTTGGCCTGTTTCGAGTTGATGACATACTCTGTGATTTGGGTTGAAGGCGTGCCCGGGTAGCTATTGATGGCCGAGCCGCCAGCATCGATGAAGCCTTGTGCAATGGCCTCATCGCCTAAAAGCAATAATTTTTCCATATCTAGTATCTAAATTTCAAATTTAAGATTCAAATTTTCAAGGGGGTTCGTGTCAAGTTTACTGAGCTTGTCGAAGTAATATGAGACACGAGCCGACCCAGTTTCTCAGATTTGGGCAAAGATACGGAATAATTCGATACAAACAAGAAAAACTTTACAAAGACTTATGCACTTCCATGATTTGCTGCATCAATACATCGTCTTCGTCGTCGTTTTCGTGCCAAATGACATAATCAGCCAACAGGCGTTTGCCTTCTTCGGGCCATTGCTTGGCCATGCGAGCGCGGACAGTTGATTCGTCACAATGGTCGCGCTCCATCGCACGGCGCAAACGTGTTTTTTCCGATGCCGATACCATCACTATGGCATCAAACTGCTTTTCCAAACGCTTCTCATACACCAATGCCGACTCGAACAAGACGTATGGCGAATCCTGTTTTACCATCCATTGGTCAAAGTCGACGAACAAAGCAGGATAAAGAATGGCCTCCAATTCGTGTTGGGCGTTTTCATCATGGAAAACCAAATCAGCCAAATACTTTCTATCAATTTCAGTATCAGAAAGATAAATTAAATCTCCAAAACGGCCGACTAGCTTTTTGCGCACATCGGGCAAAAAATACATCTGTTTGGCAGCAAAGTCACTATTGTAGACAGGAATGCCAAGATGTTGTTTAAACAACTCGCAGACCCATGACTTGCCGCTACCGATATTGCCTGTAATGGCGACTTTTTTCATTGCACAATGAGGTATTCTACCTTATCGGGACGAGTGCTTAAAATTTGGACTGTAGGCGGCCATGAGGCAAGGCGCACATCCAACAAAGGTTGCATAGCCTCTAACTGCTGTTTGTCGACCACAACGCTGAAATGCTCAGGCGTAATGGAGGCATAATCCCTAACAGCCACAAGACATTTTACAGAAACGGTTTCGGGGAAAAAACGTACTCGAACATTGCCACCAGCTTTAATCGGCACTTCAATATCCATCTCAGTATATTTTTCCACCTGAACGTCAACTTTCACCTCTTTAATACTCGATTTGACTTGACCTCCAAACAAGTTGAGAGGAACTATCGCGCTGAAGTTTTGACTCACATTAGACATAGAGAGCGATTCTGTCTTCACCACCTTGATCGTGTCGATAACCTCCTGAGGACCGAAAATTGTAACCGATGAAGGGTCGAGCATAGGGATGCCATACAGATCGTATTGCCGCACAGTCTTAATATCATACTGCAAAACTACAGGTACCACCTTCGACTTCAATGCATCCATTGTAAAATACACCTTAGCATCGTTCATGGTAATGTCAGTCGCCGAAATGCCAAGACTTTCAGCTAGTTTCTCCGCCACATATTGACTGCTAAAAGAATAGGTGTTACCGTTTTCTTGGCGGTAAGGCACCTCGTCTAGGGGCAGAGTGACAACGCGGTTAGGCTCACGAATCATCTTGTAGCGAAGCGTATGGAAACCATCGATATTCAATGACATCTTCACCAGTTGCCCCTCAGTCGACACCCACTTATCAGCAGGTGCTTTCACCAAAAGCAGGCGATAGGTGGTTTGGGTCACATAATTCTCCGACAATTTGACCAAAAACCACGCCGCAGTGGAAATGGCTAAAAACACAAGAAACGTGAAGAAAGAATGCTTGTTGGTGCGTTCCATCTTCTGCTTTATATCATCCAGTTTGTCCATAGTTCTGGATTAACCCCTTTGAAGTTTTTATTCGGCGTATGCCAATCTTCAATTTGCTTCGTCGTACCTCCCTGCGATGACACAAAGTGTTGTATTAAGCCTGGCCAACGCGATTGCCGTTCTGAACGAGAGCGGTCTTCTCAACCTCCACTTCCATGTTGGGGGCTAGTGAAATAATCACGGTAGATTCCTTCACTTCGACCACCTTACCATGAAAGCCTCCGATGGTAACCACTTTATCGCCCTTTTGAAGACTATCGCGGAATTTCTGTTCCTCTTTGGCCTTCTTCGACTGCGGACGGATGAAAAACAGCCAAAAAACGACGATGAGAAGGAGGATGAAAACCAGACTTGACAACATGGAGCCGCCTTGTTGAGGCTGGGCTTGGTCTTGGAGTAAAATAAGTAAGTTATTCATTTTGTATAATTTAAAGATTTAACATCAAAGATTCAAGATTTTGGACAGTTTCGTTCCTCGCAGTGATACAAAGCTAGTCAACTCTACACTCTACACACTCAAATCTCAACTAATATTGATCAGGAGTTTGCACCGTACCTTTGATACGCAAAGTGGTTTTGGCAGGATTGGTGTTTGACATGACTGTTAGGAAACGGCTTTGGAAGCCATGATGGCCTGCACTATTGTACGTCACCTTGATGTCGCCTGTCTTGCCAGGCGCGATAGGCTCATGAGGATAGTCGCCAACCGTACACCCACAGCTTGAGCCAACCTCACTGATAATCAAAGGCATATTGCCCGTGTTCGTAAAATGGAAGGAATAGGTTACCACTTCACCCTGAAGCAAAGTGCCGAAATCGTGTTCCTCCTTGTCGAATTTGATGGCAGCTTGCTTGTTAGAGGATTCGGTAGCCGATTTAGGACTGGTCACCAAATCAGTGGAAAGGTTGCCGCCACTTTTCTCCTTGCATGCCGACATTAGACCTAATGCCACGAAGAAGATTGGTAATAAATATTTGTTATTCAATAATTTTCTCATTGTCTTTGGGATTTGATAATCATGACCGAGCCTTGGTAAGTAGCATCATTCTTCAAGCCATGACATTTCAAAACATAAAAATAGGTACCGTCTGACAAACCTCCACCATCCCAATTATTTTGGTAGTCTTTGGAATGGTAAACAACACGTCCCCAACGGTTGAAGATGGTCAGCTCTGTAGACTCATAGTAGCGACTCAAAGGTTCATAATTCTCATATTCCAAACCTGATCCTCCATCGTCTCTGTATTTAGGTGAATCGCCCCCCGAAGGCATATCGCTACTTCCATCCAAAGAAATGATGAAATAGTCATTGGTACCGTCACCATTAGGAGTGAATACATTCGGTATCTTCAATTTCACCGGTTCCACCTTTATAGTATGGCGATAAGTGGTATCGCAACCTTGAGGATTATACACTTTCAGTTCCGTGCTGAACTCACCCGTCTCCACATAGGTGAAGCGAGGTTCAAGTTCAGTCGAAGTGATGTTGTATTGTTGGTTAAGAATCCAATAGAAGTTGCTGATATCCAATGTATCGGCTGAGAGATTCTCGTATGAATAAGTCACATGTGGGTTTTGCAAATAGACAGTATCACCTGGGTCAGCAGAGATTTCTACAAGAGGATTGGGATAAGCCTTGGGACTGATGCTGTCGCGTTGCACACAGCCGCGTCCATCGGTCACCTTAATAAAATAGTATTTGTAAGCCTCCAAGCCAATAGCCCAAGTGGGGTCGCCTGGTGCGATATGCAAGGGGCTGATTTCCCATTGGTAATCGAAAGGTGGCTCGTAAACGACAGAAAGGCTGTCGACTGCAGCCACCACTTGTGCATTGCGTCCATTCTCCTCTTCGTGGTTGCTGCAAGTCAGCTTCACTTGACGGAATTTCACCTCAAAACGTGGCATCACCTCAACCGTAATCTGCGGATTACAAACGACAATTGAGTCTTGGTCACGGATAATCACTTGATAAGTCGTTGTCTCAAATGGATGTACGGTGATGCTATTGGTGGTTTTACCACTTGGCGTCCACAAATATGTATATTGGTAATTGTTGGGCACGCTGAGCGTCACCGCCGATTCGCTGCAAATGGGCATTTCGGCACTACATGTAATTTCGCAGGGGTCTTGCGCCTTCAAGAAAGCCGAGCAAGTAATGGCTAAAATGAGCAATAAGGCTTTGCGTATGATAGAGTTGTTTCTCATTCCTTTTTAAATAGGGTGCAAAAATAAGAAAATTCCTTAGATGAACGTACTTTACAAACATTTATTATTTGAAATAGCAATAAACCGACTTGACCGTCAAAAGGAATTATTTTTCCATTGGATCAGTTCGCATTAACATATTTCAAAATGCAAAAACAAAAGATTCAAAACAAAAAAAAGAGGCTCTTGCGAACCTCTTCCTCTCAGGGTGGAATGTGGGATTCGAACCCACGACCCACGGAACCACAATCCGGTACTCTAACCAGCTGAGCTAAATCCACCATCTGATTTGCGGCTGCAAAAATACAACATTTTTCCGATATAACGACGTTTTTTAGGCAAATTTTTCGATTTTTTCTTTTTTGACTCAAAATCATGGTGGATTTGCGTATTTTTGACGGTTGAATCGAATGATACATCATGAAAGGCAAACCGAAACAAGAACAATCACCTAAAGCATTGGCGTGGAAGCGTTTCCGAAGCAACAAGCTTGGAATGGCATCTTGTGGCTTCGTCATCCTTTGGGCTTTGCTTGCTCTGTTTGCCTATGTCATCATCCCCGACAAGACACCCAATGCCAACAGACAAATCCTTGAAATCAGTACGAAAAAGCCAGGTTTTGAGGTTGACATGCTGATGATTCCTAAAGAAACGCCTCCCACACCGACACCTTTTTCCCAATTCCTGTTCAATGGGCGACCTGATGACTGTATTTATCTGCCCTTCGACAGTTTGCATATTAATAATGAGCAAACAACTGTTTTTCTCTATCAAGCGGAGGAAAGCTCAACAGTAAGAACAGAAATTATTGACAACAAAGAACTTATTAAGGCTAGCTCCTCAACACTTCGACAGGCCCAAGGTTCGGAAACTTTAATTTTTGCTTCTGCGGCTGAGGCTGACACATATATAAGAAGCCATTGCGTGAAGCACAGAAAATTTCTGCTCGGCACCGACCAGTTTGGCCGAGACTTTCTCAGCCGTTTGGTCTTGGGTAGCCGCATCAGCCTTACTGTAGGCTTCATAGCCGTGCTTTTAAGCCTGATGATTGGCATCATAATGGGTAGCTTGGGCGGGTTTTTCCGAGGCAAAGTTGATGACGCGGTAGTTTGGTTCATCAACGTGGTTTGGTCCATCCCTACCCTCTTGTTGGTCATTGCTATCACCTTCGCATTGGGCAAAGGCATCGCTCAGGTTTTCATAGCAGTCGGATTAACCATGTGGGTAGAAGTGGCACGTATCGTTCGCGGACAAATTCTTTCCATTCGTGAAACCACCTTTGTTGAGGCAGGCCGCGCCTTGGGCTTCAAGAACTTGCGCATTATCTTCAAACATATTTTGCCCAATATCCTCAGCCCCATCATCGTGGTCTCAGCGGCCAACTTTGCCTCTGCCATCCTACTTGAAGCAGGCTTAAGTTTCTTGGGCATTGGCGTACAGCCGCCTATGCCCTCATGGGGTAGCATGATCAAGGAGAATTATGCTTTCATCATCTTGGACGCAGCTTATTTAGCCATCCTGCCAGGTATAGCAATTATGTTGTTGGTCTTGGCGTTCATGCTCATTGGAAATGCGCTGCGCGAAGCTCTAGATGTCAAAAATTAACGCAGTAATGTGGAAGAAGATTACTGAATGCGAGATTTCGTCATTCATAATTCCGAATTCTTAATTCTGCATTCAATAAAAAGTTGTATCTTTGCGCCCTCAAAAGCTGACCTACATGCGGGTGTGGCGGAATTGGTAGACGCGCCAGACTTAGGATCTGGTTTCTCACGAAGTAAGGGTTCGAGTCCCTTCATCCGCACTAGTTATAGACAATCAATAATTTAGAAATGAATATCACACAAACAGCAAAAGGAGAAAACCTCCTTTCTATCAAAATCAGCGTTGAAAAAGCTGACTATCAGGAAACCGTTGAGAAGACCTTGAAACAGATGCGCCAGCGCGCAAACGTCCCCGGTTTCCGTCCTGGCATGGTGCCTATGGGAATGATTAAGAAGATGTACGGCGCCAGCGCAAAAATGGAAGCATTGAACACCGTGGTTTCAGATAGCCTCAATAAACATATCGTAGACAACAAACTCGACCTTCTTGGTTATCCGCTGAGCGATACCGAGTTGCAACAACCCGCTGACCTTGAAAAAGAGGACGATCTCGACTTTTATTTCGAAGCTGCCCTTCGTCCTGAAATCAACGTCGACTTCACCAACACAATGGTCGATTTTTACCATATCGTTCCCACCGATGAAGAAGTGGACAAAGTCGTAGAAGACTTGCAACAACGCAATCCCAACACAAGCCATCCTGAGACAGTAGGCGAAAACGACCGCCTCGAGATGAAAGTGCGGGAAGCCAAAGATGGCAAGGAAGTGGAAGGCGGTTTTGAAAAAGACGGCTTATACATCCACATGGATCAAATCAAGGATGAGGGAAGCCGCAAGCAACTCATCGACAAAGAAGTGGGCTCCGAATTCATTATCAATTTGGCCAAGGCTTTCGGTAGCGAAGAAGCTGTCACTAAAGTGCTGGGCAATGACGCTCCCGCCGCCAGCGACTATAACATTATCATTGACGACTCCATTCGTGACGAAAAACCTGAACTTGACGAAGATTTCTTCAAGAAAGTTTTCCCAAAAGAGGAAATCAAGGATCTTGAAGCCTTCAAGAAAGCTGTCAAAGCTGAGATGGAAAAACAACATGAAGCAGAGACCGACCCCATCCTCTTCAACAAGATGATTGACGAATTGGTGGCCGCCGTGAAATTCGAGTTGCCCGACGCTTTCATGAAACGTTGGCTCATGGACAACAGCCAAGGCAAGATTACTGCTGAAGACATCGAGAAAAACTACGAAAAAGACTATGTGAAGGGGTTGCGTTGGCAACTCATCGAAGACAGCATCGTGAAGGCCAACCCAGAACTCATTATCAAGGATGAGGAAGTGAAGGATTTCGTGCTGAAGCAAATCTTCCCAGGTATCGACTACGCCACGCTTGAAGACGACATGAAAGCCAATTTGGACAAGATTGCCGCCAACTACCTCAAAGACGAGCAACAGGTGAACGGCCTTAGGAACCAACTTGCCGACATCAAGATGACCGCCTTCCTGAAAGGCAAAATGAATATCAACTACACTGAGACCACTGCCGCTGATTTCGTAAAGAAACTCGAAGAGGAGCGGAAATCTAAATAATGGTCTATAGCTAATGGCCTATGGTTTGCCGTTCTATAAGGGCAAACCATAGGCCATTAGCTATAAGTCAAAAGCAACTAAAAGAACTGTTTAACTCAAAAACTCTCCTAACAAATGAACAACGAATTCTTCAAATACGCCACCAAGCACATAGGTTTAAACACCTTAGGACTCGAGCAGTATATTTCCAAAATCAATAATAGTGGCTACATTAGTCCTACAGTTATCGAGGAGCGTCAACTCAACGTCGCTCAAATGGATGTGTTCAGCCGCTTGATGATGGATCGCATCATCTTCCTCGGCACCGCCATCGACGACTATGTGGCTAACATCATCCAGGCCCAACTGCTTTTCCTTGAATCGACTGACTCGAAGCGTGACATTCAGATCTACCTCAACTCGCCTGGCGGAAGTGTGTATGCTGGCTTGGGCATTTATGATACCATGCAATTCATCAGCCCCGATGTGGCTACCATCTGCACTGGCATGGCCGCTTCAATGGCCGCAGTTCTGATGTGTGCCGGAACAAAAGGCAAGCGTTCTGCCCTACCTCACTCCCGCATCATGATCCACCAACCTATGGGCGGCGTGGAAGGCCAAGCTACCGAGATTGAAATCACGGCACGTGAGATCCAGAAGTTAAAGAAAGAGTTGTACGAAATCATCGCCTTACACTCTGGCCAAACTTACGACAAGGTTTGGGCCGATAGTGACCGCGATTATTGGATGACCGCAGCCGAAGCCAAGGAATACGGCATGATTGACGAAGTGCTTATCAAGAACAAACAGGCATAATCCATGGCAAAAAAGTCAGGAGTTTGCGCTTTTTGCGGAAGAAAAGCCTCTGAAGTGCGGTTGCTCATCCAAGGCATTGATGCCGAGATTTGTGACCACTGTGCTGAACAAGCTCACCTCATCGTCAAGGAACAATTTGGAGAGGGAAATAAAAATTTCAACTCCAAAGGCCTTGCATTGAAAAAACCTGCCGAAATCAAGGCTTTTCTTGACCAGTATGTCATCGGACAAGACGAAGCCAAACGCACCTTGGCAGTTGCGGTATACAACCACTACAAACGCATCAGCCAAAAAGTGGAAGCCGATGAGGTTGAAATCGAAAAGTCAAACATCATCCTCGTTGGCGAAACGGGTACAGGTAAGACTCTTTTGGCCCGCACTATAGCCAAAATGCTTAATGTGCCCTTTGCCATAGCTGACGCCACTGTACTCACTGAAGCAGGTTATGTGGGAGAAGACGTGGAGAACATCCTCGTCAAGCTGCTGCAAGCCGCTGACTACGATGTGTCAGCCACCGAACGAGGCATTGTATTCATCGACGAAATTGACAAAATTGCTCGTAAAAGCGACAACCCCAGCATCACCCGCGATGTGTCGGGAGAAGGCGTACAGCAAGCCATGCTGAAGCTTTTGGAAGGCTCAATCGTCAACGTTCCACCACAAGGAGGACGCAAGCACCCCGAGCAGAAGATGATTGCAGTCAACACGAAAGACATCCTTTTCATCGCAGGAGGTGCCTTTGATGGCATTGAGCGCCTTATTGCGGCACGCAAACGCACCAATGTCATTGGATACGGTGCTGGAGGCAACGAGGCATTGGATAAGGACAACATGCTGCAATACCTCTCGCCTGCCGACTTGAAGAAATACGGTTTGATTCCCGAAATCGTTGGTCGTCTGCCTATCATCACCCATCTCAATCCCTTGGATGCCGATGCACTCAAACGCATCCTCACCGAACCAAAGAATGCCTTGGTGAAGCAGTTCCAGAAACTCTTCGCCATGGACCACATCAATTTGGTCATCAAGGATGAGGTGCTTGATTTCGTGGTGGAAAAAGCTATTGAGTTCAAAGTGGGCGCACGCGGACTGCGTTCCATCATGGAAGCCATCCTCAACGATGCTATGTTTGAAATGCCCTCCGACATCAATGCTACAGAGCTAGTTATCAACCGTGCCTATGCTGAGGCGACACTTGAGAAATCAGGACTACAAAAGCTACATGTAGGTGACTGAGACAAAATGCATTTCATCAAAAAAGCATCGAATTTCGGTTCGATGCTTTTTTTTGGCATAATAGTTGCATTCTCTTTAGCGTTTAACAATTAAAACATCACATCGCCATGAAAAGAATAGTCTTAGCTGTACTGATAGCCTTGATGAGCCTCACCAGCTTCGCACAAATGATAGCCAAAGGCAGCACAGCGAAGAAGGTCTTACTCGTCAAAAAGTCAGAGTCCGAACAGTCCAAATCGGCAGTGATTGATTTCAGCAATCCCCCTGACCCAGTAAAAGGCAGTGTGGTTTATGGCTGCATCGACGAAAATGGTGACACTACACTCATGGTCTACCTGCCTGAGGTGGACATCGACTTGATGCAACGTTATTTGCAAATCATAGACACCCGTCAAGGCCGTCGTTTGGCTAACAATGTAAAGAAAGTGTACCCATACGCCAAACTCGCTGGTGCCAAGATGCAAGAATACGACTCCATTTTGGCTAACATCTCAGACAAGTCGGAACGTAACCGCCTGATGAAACAAGCCGAAAAGGAAATCACCGACCAATATACCGATGAATTGAAAGACCTCACCATCACGCAAGGACTCATTCTTGTCCGTCTTATCGACCGCGAAACGGGAAGCACCACCTATAAGGTCGTGCAAGAACTACGTGGCAAGGTGCGCGCTTTCTTTTACCAAGGCTTCGCACGCCTGTGGGGATACAACCTGAAGACGGAATACGATCCACACAACAACCCTGAGGACGACGAAATCGAGACAATTATGACCTTGTTGGAACGGGGGGTAATCTAAAACAAGAATTAGAATTAATAGGCAAGACAATTCTTGCATCTACAACGGGGCCAGATGGCTCCGTTTTTTCATTTCCTTTTTCTTCTTGTTCTTCTGGCAGCACTTCCTTGGCGTAGTCTTTCACCAAATCAAAACCTTTGTAAAGATACGGTACTGTTTTTTCCACGTAAGGATACAAATACGAAGTTTGCTTCACCTCCTCTTTGACCAGCCCTGCCCATTGCAGATTGTTAAGTACCAAGACAAAAGTACTACACAGCAACAAACCTTTGGCTAAGCCAAACAGAAATCCGCCCAACCTGTTGAAAAAGCCCAAGTTCATAGCCTTCACCGCATCGGAAACAAGCCTTCCGATAACATTGACAATAATGACTAACAGTATGAAAGTCAAAACAAAAGCAATAGTATCAATATATTTTGGATTAACTTCCATAAATTCCTGCAAATGGGACGCAGTGAAGTCGGAGAAATGCATGGCACCATAAATGCCAACGCCAAAAGCGAGCAAGGTGACCACTTCGATGATAAGACCTTTGCGGAAGCCTTTAAACCCAAATAGGAACAAGACTATTGCAAATATGATGTCCAAATAATTCATTTCGAATAATACAATATCATCCTTTCGATAGCGTGTTGGCATACAGGGCAGAAATCATGACCTTTGAAGGTCTTCATCAGACAGTCCATATGAGGGCTATAGACTCCTTCAGGTTCGTAGCCACCACCCTCAAATGCTCCTATAGTATGTTCGTATTTCGTTTCACGAGGTGTCGGGATGGGCGTTTTCTTGTCCATCATATCCTTCCATTTCGCATCAAAATTGACGAGCGTAGTAATGTTCGGTTCCCAAGGTTCAAGGTCGTTGTTATACATGTCACCGTAAGTGTCATCGTCATAATACTCATCGGCCAGTCCTGCAAAACCGTGTCCAAATTCATGAATGATGACATCACTTGAGAATCCGTTGCTACTCGCGCTGGAACAATAAAAATTATAAATACCGCCGCCACCATATTTCTCCGTGTTCATGAGGATATAAATCTGGTCATATGGCACTTGTCCGGCCAAGTCGCGAATGTCACGGTTATCTGTGCTCATACAATAACGCTCAGAGTCGAAAGTCCAAAAGCTAAATTGCATAACAGTGTTCTTGTAAATGTGGTCGCCTGGCATATTGCAGCCGCTTTCTAACGAAGGCGCCATGACACCACGAATGTTGAAGCTTTCACGGTAACGGTCATAAGGTGCGTAGCTAAACATACTCTTCACAAAGAAGTCGCAATCTTTGATAAACTTACCCATCTCGGCTTGGGTATAGCCTTCGGGCAAAATGACAATGTCAACAGCTTTGGTAATGTCTTTGTTGCCAATCCAAGCTTCATAAACGGGAAGGTTGAGATTGTTATAATTACGGATGAAATAGTCGTCAGGGCTTACAGTGAAGCGCATCCCTTCTGTGAGTTGTCCTTCCCAAGTCTTATAACATAAGGCTATGTCAATTTTCACCTTTGGGAAAGGCACAATAACGGATTCGTCAAAAGTCTTTGTAACCTGCTTGGCCTCATCAGTGGTTTGCCACTCACCGTATAGGTTTTGATAGCCCTTTGAAAACAACAAATTATCCGTTCCATTCTCGTACACTTTAACAATGTAGCTTCCATATTCCAAATTGTCGATAAGGTTGGTCTTTGACCCACTCCAAAAAGGTTCGCGGATGAGTTCCTTTAGAGAGAAAATGGTTGTTTTCTGGTTGCCCGTCAAGCAATAATCGACGCGCAGAGAAGCTTCGGTAAAATACTTGTCAAATTGAGCCCATGCTATTATCGGCATAAAGGCGAGGAAAAGAAACAATGGCTTTTTCATATCATGAGAATTTTCCACAAAAGTAGTCATTTTTTTGATACCTTTGCATCAAATTAGTTGACATGTCGTCCCTATTAGCTATACGAAACCTCAAAGTCTCATTTATTCATGAGGGAAAGTGGATTGAGGCTGTGCATGGCATTGACCTTGACGTGTTTGCCGGGCGGACTTTGGGACTCGTGGGCGAGTCGGGATCAGGCAAGTCGGTGAGCTCGTTATCTGTGATGCGGTTGTTAAACGAAAAACAGAGCCGCATTGAAGCTGACAGCATACAAATCGAAGGCGAGGAAATCAAAGATTTCACCGAAAAGCAGATGGCCGAGGTACGCGGCAAACGCATCGCCATGATTTTTCAGGAGCCTATGACCTCCCTCAATCCCGTTTACAAATGTGGTTATCAGGTATCGGAGATAATCCTGCAACACGAAACTGTGAGCAAGACAGAGGCCAAACAGCGCGTTATCAACCTATTTAAACAAGTGATGTTGCCTCGGCCAGAAGCCATCTATAACAGCTACCCACATGAACTTTCGGGTGGGCAGAAACAACGCGTGATGATTGCCATGGCCATTGCCTGTAACCCCAAGCTTCTTATTGCAGATGAGCCTACCACTGCCTTGGACGTGACTGTACAGCTAGAAATCCTGAAACTATTGCACAAACTACAAACCGATACGGGAATGGGCATGATTTTCATCACCCATGACCTTGGCGTGGTGGCTGAAATCGCCGATGATGTGGCCGTCATGCACAATGGCGAAATACTGGAATGTGGCACGGTGCAACAAATTCTCAACCAACCGCGGCATCCGTATACCCAAGGATTATTGGCATGCCGTCCTCCCATGGATGTGCGTTTGAAACGCCTACCCATCGTCAAAGAATTTCTCGATGGACTTTGGCAGGGTGGCAAAGAACAGATTCTGCACGACTTACAAATCATGGACACGCAACGACAAGACCATCTGCGTCAACTCTACAGCAAACAACCTCTTCTAAAAGTTGAAGGTCTAAAAACATGGTATCCTTTACGGAAGGGAATTTTCAACCGAGTATATGGTCATGTGAAGGCAGTAGATGACGTTACGTTCGAAGTATACGAAGGCGAGACCCTTGGACTTGTGGGTGAGTCAGGTTGCGGCAAAACCACATTGGGACGCAGTATTTTGCGTCTTGCTGAGCCTACAGATGGCAAAATATGGTTCGATGGCATTGAAGTTACAGCACTGAAAGGGCAGACATTGCGTGACTTTCGCAAACAGGCTCAGATTGTGTTTCAAGACCCCTACTCTTCTCTAAATCCTCGTCTTACCATAGGTGAAGCCATTGCGGAGCCCATGCGTGTACATGGAATTGAAACAAATAGTGGTAAACTTCGAGACGCGGTTTGTGATATGTTGGAACAGGTGGGCTTGCAAGCCGAGCATTACGACCGTTATCCACATGAGTTCTCTGGGGGACAACGGCAACGTATCTGCATTGCCCGTGCCTTAGCAGTCAACCCGCGTTTGGTCATTTGTGATGAGTCAGTATCGGCATTGGATGTTTCGGTACAGGCCCAGGTTTTAAATCTGCTAAACCGACTGAAGAAAGAGCGACAACTTACCTATATCTTCATTTCTCACGATTTAAGTGTGGTACGTTTTATGAGCGACCGTGTGGTAGTAATGTATAATGGCAAGCCTGTGGAGACGAACGACGCTGATGTCTTATTTGAGCATCCACAAAACGACTATACCAAGAAATTGATTGCGGCATTGCCAGGTAGAAACCATTACGAGACAAATTGATGCTCTTGTTGAGCAATTCACAACTTATAATTAGGTATAATAGACAAAAATGGTTGGTGAGATATAATGTAAATCACTGACAATAAGACGCATAAAAGCGATATAAAGCAGTTAGATGAAAGCGTTTTCATCTAATTGCTTTTTTTATGCCAAAAACTAGAAGAGAAAGATGCCCCCAATGCGGCTTTTTGGATGTCGTCAAATGGGGCAAACGTGACGGACACCAGAGGT
>JAEEGI010013719.1_pt1 | contig 17157 bp, 13 predicted proteins | sample 8958751 | NCBI WGS metagenome assembly JAEEGI01 (sample SAMN16246545, study PRJNA631951) | gut metagenome | biome: gut microbiome; feature: rumen; material: KS-attached | host: Bos | place: Iran: Karaj | collected 2018-10
CGCTCCTGCGCGCCCGCGGCCGCGACGAAGCGCGGCCCTCCCAAGAACGCCGCAATCAACACACATGACAATGGTGAAAATTTCATGCTCAATGAACCTGAACAATGTCCGCCATTTCCGTTCGAACGATGCCGGGGCATCCCCGACTCATCGAACCATGAGGATAAAGCCCTTGCCGAAACTGAGGCTTACAGTGTTGGCGCGGACGAGCACATTGGCCTTGGCCGTGACGTCCTCGCCCTCGTCCGTCACGACCCTGTACCCGGACGGAAGAACGCCGGAAGTCGTCGAGGCAAGCGTGAAGAGCGGCATCACAACCATGGGCGTCTGCCGCCAGGCCATCGGAATGGTCAGTACGGCGGGCCCGCCATCGAAAGTCACGTCTCCGGAAAAGACCGCCGCCGAACTTGGAATCCCGCCCGTAAAGGTCAGGTCCCCGCCAATCGTGGTCTTGGCGGTTGACGAAATCTGCGCGCCTTCGCCTGATATCGCGACCGAATCGATTCCGACGCGCGAACCGGCCACGTCCGTGGCGACCGCGAGTTCGGAACCCGCCGCGAGCGAGACCTTGCGCACCTGCGCCGCCGCGACCGGCGACGATGCCGCCGAGGCGTCGGCGAGCAACGTGGCCGAGGCGTTCGCCTCGACTGAGATCTCGCCGCTGACAAAACTTGTGTCGGGCGAAGCGAGTTCCTTGACGGAGTAGTTCTTCAGCACCGTGTCGACCTGGCCCCAGGTGTTTGCGTGCGAAATCTGGAAGAACATGCCAGTCCTCCCCTCGCTCCCGAACCATGCGCTGCGAACGGCTTCCGGCGGCACCCAGCCCGTATCGATGGAATGCTTTCCGGAATGCGCCTCGTACCAGACGCCCGCATTGCCGTCGTAAACGAAGGAGACGTGCGTCGTTGTGTTCTTGACCATCTTCGGCATGGAGAAATTCGGGCTGGCTTGCCGATTGGTGCGGCCAGCGCAGTCGGCCCAGAAACGGCCACGCCCACCATACCAGTAGATTGAGGCCATGAGCGGATAGGCCCAGCCATCCCATTGCTCTTTCAAAATGTCGTTGTGGGACGAGTCGTAGCGGAAGATCCAGCTTCCCAGTCCGTCATTGCAACGGACAAATCCGAATTTCGTGTATTCGGTGTTATCACCGGCGGTTCCGTCGCCGGCCACAAGATCGAACGAGACGAGCCATTTTTTTGTGCGCACCATTGATAAATTCGGTCTAATGATGTTGCACGTCCGCGCACCATTTGGCTCAAGTCTGAAGGAACCATCGCTTTCCAAGGCACCGTTGGTCTCGTCGACAAACGTGTAGTCTGCATTCTGGTAGATGCGTGCCGTGCAGTTCGCCGAAGTGAACGGATAGACGTTGTCCGGTACCTGCTGCCAGTTGTGCGCCGCGCGGGCGCGGTACCAGCCGCGGAAGTCGCTGATCGTGTGCGTGACAAGCGGAACTCCGTGTGCGGCGTCACTCCAATAGTCGCCCGATGCGGCGAAACCGATGTAGTAGCCGTCGGGAATGGATTCGAGGGTTTGCTGCTGGTTGAACGTGGGACGCTGCATGGAGAACATCTTGTCGCCCTGCGTCATCGTAACGGTCAGCGTCCCGTTCTGGCAGGTGATGTCTACGTCGGCCTCCTCGTGGATGTCAAAACCTTCACCGACGGCGCTTAGCAGTTCCCGCTTCATGGAAACGGCACCATCGCCAATGCCCGAACTGTTGCGCTGCCATCCGATTCGGTTTAGCCAGAAGTCAATGCCAAAGCCATGCCCGTTTCCGCCCGGCTGCCACAACGTGCCGTATGTAGTCGGGTCTGCCACCAGGTAGAAGCCAAACATCCCACTCCAATCCTGGGACTTTCCGGCGTCAGTGTATTTCTGCGGAAGGTCGTCGCCAGGCTTCCAGTGGAAGCTGACGCCCCAGCTGTCGTGCATCTTGAGCTTGCAACCTTTGAAGAACACGGAGTGGACCTGCCCACTGTCATTTACGAGCTCAAGCTCGCCCGCCGCGTTCGCATGGGGCGGGTTCGCGTCAAGATTGAACGAGGAAGCGGCACTCTCGGTGTTCGTGCCGTTGAAGCTCCAGTCGGAGGCTGCGTCGTTCCAGTCCGGGATCTTGTGGACGCCGTTGATGGCGAGGAACCGGTCCCGGAGGTTGATGGACGCGCCATCGCCGAGGCGGATTCCGTGCTGCTGCAGGACGGCGATGTCAACCGGCGTGAGCGACGCGCCTTCCGGCCCGTTCCACACGAGCGTGCCGCTGAAGCCGGAGATGTGCGAAAGCTGGTTCGTTGTGGTGAGGGTAAGCGTTCCCTTGCCAGTGAACTCGACCGCCTCATTCAGCGTGGAGGCCGCCGTGAAGGACATTGCCGGCGGAATCAGGATTGTGCCGGAAAACGTGGAGTCAATGCGGGCGGCAATCCCCTCGGTGGCGATGAGGTGCCCGTTGCCGACAATGGTCCACGTCGCTCCATCAAGCACGGTGAGCTTGAGGTAGTTCGGCCACCTGATGTCCCAAGTCGTCGAGTCGCGCGAAACGGAGATCTGTCCGGTGAAGTCGAGCGGCGGCGTGAAGAAAAGGCAGTAGTTTGTAGCACCGTTGGCATCGTATGCGATGATGGCCTTTGTCGAGCCTGTCGGGACGCCGCCGCTCCAGTTGGCCGCGACGTTCCACTCGGCGGTGTCTGTGCTGATGCGCGGGCCGATCCATGTTGAATCGGCGCGGACTGCATGTGGCAGGGCCGCCACCGCCGCCAGTGCCGCTGCTGCAAAGAGGTTCCCGAAGAGTGAGTGCGAACGCGCTTCCATTTGTCCTCCATTTGTTGAATTGCCAAACAAGTGCATTTTAATTGTAGCAAAACGCCATCGTGATAACGATGGTTTTGCGAAAAATAGTTTTTGTCCGTCACACCCTCACGGACATTGCAAATCCGTCAGCGGTTCCGCTTCCGCCATTCACGCATTGACATGCCGGTACGGGCATGGAAAATCTGCCGCAATTCGACCTCGGAGCCGAAGCCGCAAAAATCCGCGATGGCCCCGATGGCCGTGTCGGTTCCGGCAAGGAGCGTCTCGACTTTCTCCAGTCGGACATGCATGATTTCATCAAGGATGGAGTGGCCCATCGCCTCACGGAAGCGCATTTCGAGAAGCCGTCGGGAGCCGGGCATCCGCGCGGCAAGCACGGCGGCGGTGAGTCCGTCGCACGCCTCTCGGCGGATGATTTCAACCGCTCTCGTAATATAAGGTTCGCGCCGCCCGTAGCCCCCTGTGGACTCGCGACGGACGACAAGGAGCGGTCCTATGGTTGCGGCGGCGAGGCCGCCGCAACCATTAAGTGCGGCTTCGCCGTTTAAGTGGTCGCTTCGCGCCCTAAGTGTCGCTTCGCGACTAAGCGATTCACCAACGATTCTCGCAGCGACATAGCCAGAGCGCTCATGGTCGAGCTGGATGCTGGTGATCTTCGGACTGGACGCTTCGCAAATGGCGGGATCGTTGTCCACTCCGACAAGAGTCAGGTCGCGCGGTATGAGGCGTCCTGCTCTGCGCGCCGCCGCGATGACCTCGGCGGCCGTGACATCATTCACCGCGAATACGGCGGTATGTGACGGAAGCTGCGCCACCCATGCCGCAAGACTGGCGGAGCGCTCTTTGCCCGGGAGGGTGCCGGGGAAAGAGGCGCAGGGGGCGCCGGCCTCGGCGACCAATGATGCGAAGACGCGCATTCTGGCGCCCGACCAGTATACGTCGTCGCCCCAGAAGCCGATTACGGCGTATGCGGCCGGTCGTCCTGCGGAGAGTTCGCCAAAGGCGGCTCGGGCAATCGCCTCGTTGTCCGCTTCTACGCGGATTGCGTCCTTGCCGTACAGAGAGGGCGAAACATGGAGATAGACGACGGGAATGGAACCAAAGAGAGCGGGAGGAAGACCTTTGCCACTGACTGGATGCCCCTCTATCACGCATCCAATGACTGGATTGTTGGCCGAGAGCAGGTCGGGAATCCGCTCAAAACTGGATTTCGCAGTGGGAACCGCCACCACACCCCACCCTCGCGCCGCTGCGTAGCGGTGGATCCCGGCGATTTCCAGTTTTTGAACCTGTACGCCTTTTCCGTGGTTGAGGTAGAGAATGCGCGGGGTCATTTCAAGGGGCGTCCACAGGGCAAGGCCCGCGCGCTCAGCTGTGGCTCCCGAGCACTTCCTTGATCATCCGCTCGCGGGATTCGATCGACTCGCAGAGGCGGAACTGGACGCGGGCGCGGTGGAGGTTCTGCTCGGCAGAGCGGGTCTTGAAGTAGACGCTTCCGGCGAGGTAGTCCTGGAAGAAGCGGAGCCCAAGCTCGAAGGTGATGAGGCGGGCGGCTGCGTAGAGGTAGTGGCGGTCCGCGTCGGTGAGGAATGTCTTTGCCTGTGCGAGGTAGCCCTTGCTGAAAGCCTCGAAGAGGTCCATGTCGAAGACGACGTGGTTGAGGTTGAGCTCCTCCTCGCCGGCGGGGTTGCAAATCGAGCGGACGGCGTCGCCAAAGTCGTACTGCACCAGGCCGGGACTGACGGTGTCGAGGTCAATCATGGCGGTGCCCTTGCCGGTGAAATCGTCGATCATGATGTTGTTGATCTTGGGATCGCCGTGCATGACCCGCTTCTTCAACTCGCCTGAGGCGATGGCGTTCTGGAGGACTGGAACGAAAGAACGGCGGTCCTCGATGATCTGCGCGAGGCGCCGCGCCTCCATCGAGGCGTTGAGGCGCCGCTGTCCGGAGTCGGAAGCAACGGTCTCGTCGTATTTCGCCAGGTATCGCGGAGTGATGTGGAACCCGGGAAGCGGGTCGTGAAGGCGCGAGATGTCGAGGTCCGAGAGAAGACCGTGGAAGTGGGCGAGAACCGCGCCGCATTCGGCGGCGTGTTCCGGCCCCTGGGGTGTGTCGAACGCCTGGGCCGACGGGATTTTCGTGATGACGCGCCAGCAGGAGCCGTCGATGCCCGTGTAGAAATCGGCCCCGTCCCGTGTCCGTATGATCATCGGCATCTGCCAGACGCGGTCGGATGTCTCCACCTCCTTTTCCAGCTTTGCATGCGCGTGCTGCGTGATGTAGTGGAGGTTCTCCATGATCTTGGCGGGATTGGAGAAGACATTGCCGTTGATGCGCTGCAGAATGACCTGCTGCTCGTCGAAGGTGTTGCGGAAGATGGCGAGATAGGTGTCGTTGATGTTGCCGTTGCCGAACGGGACAATCGTGACGAGCTTGCCGGGAATGGCAAACTGGTGGATGAGTACGGAGAGTTCCATGATGCGCCTCTTGCTAGTCCAAGCGGATCTTGACGACGCACTTGCGCACCTTGGCGACCTCGCCAAGCTGCCGTCCCGGTTCGTGCGCGTCCTGCGGCAGGAATATGGCGAAGAAGCCAGGCGTCAGGCGGAACCATTCGCAGAGCGGCGGCGCGCAGAAGAGGACGTCCTTTGTCTCGTCATACGGCATGATGACAGCCTGCTCTTCCGTCGGCAGCGCGACGCCGCAGAGTTCGCCTTCGCCACCGATGACAATCTGCACGTCGGCGTATTTGCGGTGAGCCTCGAAGCCGCGCATGTCTATGGGTTTGGTGTCGTAGGTCTGTATGTTGGCGAAGACGCGGTCTCCGTCAATCTCCACACGGCCGTCTGGAAGCTGGCCCAAGTCTTTTCCGGAAACGAAGGCAACCGCCTTCTCCAGTCCCGACAGAAGCGGCGCATACTGCGCGAGGTTCTCAATGGTATCGTAAATCATACTTAACAATGATACTACAAAACGGCCACGCCCGTGCTGAATTTGTGGTATCATTCATGCATGGACAATTCCAAATACAATGTGGCCGTCATTGGCGGGGGACCAGGCGGATACGCCGCGGCCGTCCGCGCGGCTGAACTTGGCAAAAGGACTGTGCTGGTTGAGGCGGACGCCCTCGGGGGGGAATGTCTAAACCGAGGCTGCATCCCCACCAAGGCCATGCTGGCCGCCTCCGGCCTCTACCGCCGCATGCTCGGCGCGGCTGACCTCGGCATTGTCGCGGACAACGTGCGTTTCGACTACGGCGCCGTTCTTCGCAACCGTTCGGCAATTGTATCGCGCCTCAATTCCGGCATACGCCAGGTTCTCGCCGCGCGCAAAATCGACGTGGCGCAGGGCCGTGCCTCTTTTGCCTCGCCGAACGAGCTGGCCGTAGTCGGCAACGCAGGCGGGAGCCGCTCCATCGGCTTCGAATACGCCGTCATCGCCACGGGAAGCGCCTCCGTTCGCCCCGCCTTCCTCCCGGAATCGCCGCGCATCGTCGATTCAGCTGGTTTTCTTGCCCTTGAATCCATTCCCGAAAGCCTCATCGTCCTTGGAGGAGGCGCCATCGGCTGCGAATTCGCCACGCTTGCGGCGCAGTTCGGCTCCGCGGTGACGATTGTGGAACAGGCAGACGCGATCCTGCCCGACATCGACGACGACGCCCGCGCGCTTCTTCTCGAATCCTTCGCCTCGCTTGGCGTGAAAGTGCTGACTGGCGCCACGCTCAGCGATGTCGAGGCCGATGCCGATGGCGTCTACGGCGCCGCAGGCGACGCCGAAGTCTACGGCGACATCCTGCTCATCGCTACTGGACGCCGTCCCCGCATCGACGGACTCTGTCTGAAGGCGGCCGGTATCGTCGCGGACAACGCCGGCATAACGGTCGACGCGCAATGCCGGACTTCGGCGGTGAACATCTTCGCCGTCGGCGACGTGACGCGAGAAAGCCCGCGCCTGGCCAACTGGGCGACCATGCAGGGGCTCGTCGCGACCGAGACAATCGCCGGAAATCAAGCCTCATGCGCCAAGCACGTCGCCTCCTGCGTCTTCACGAATCCGGAAATCGCTGTTGCAGGACTTACCGAGACAATGGCGGGGCGGACTGGAATCGCCGTACGCGCAGCGAAGAGATCCTTCGCATGGAACGGCCGCGCATTGGCCGAGGGCGCAGAGCGCGGCTTCGTCAAACAAGTTTTCGCGAAGGACGGCGGACACCTCCTCGGCGTGGAAATAGCCGGTCCCCACGCTTCCGAATTGATCGTCCAGGCCTCCGCGGGAATCTGCGGCGACGCTCCCCCACCCCATCCGACGTTGTCCGAGTCTATTTACAGTCTTTGATTGGAATACGCCGTCCATAATACCGCATCGTCGACACCATCCCTGCGCAATGCTTTCCGATCTTCACAAAAAGCTCGTCTTTTCAGCGGCAATGCTTGTCGCATTCGCCGCAGGCGCGTTTGAAATCGTCGATGCGGTTTCGCCAGTCGACTGCGCGGAACTCATCGCCAACCCAGGGTGCGGATTCGCCGGCGGCTCCTGGTCGGCGCTGACGCCTGGCATGTCCACCAACGGCCTGAACCTTTGCTCCTCGTCGCCCAACTGCACAAAGCTCTGGAGCATGCACAAGTTCTCCAAGGGATACATCTACAAGGACTACGACTACTACACGAACCACATCGAGCGCTTCGTCGGCGGCGCCGACATCCCCCTCGACGCAAACGCCCTGCTCTCCGTCTCGAACTCGCTGCTCGCCTGCCGCCGCAACGGCGGCACCTGCATCCCGCGCTTCGCCTACACGTGGGACGGCTGGGGCGGCGCCGAGCCCGAAGACTTCCAGATGATTCTCACCCACATTTCCCAAATCGCGGCCGTTCTCTCGCAATTCCGCGATGTCGTACCGGCAATCGAATGCGGCATCATCGGCGCCTACGGTGAAATGCACACGTCGAACTATGCCGGCAGGACATACCAGAACCCCATCATCGACGCCTGGCTCTCCGGCCTTCCGGAAAACATGGCGCTGCTCGTCCGCTCGCCACCCGCGTGGATGCGCTACCTTGAGACAACCACACCGGCCTTCTTCTGCGGCGGAATGAACGCCATGGACCAGTCTATTCGTGCCCGCATGGGCTTCTACAACGACGGCTACCTCGGCACCGACTACGACTACGGCACTTGGGGCGGCGGCGGAGGCAGCGAGACATGGAGCCGCGGCGAAGGGCGCGCCTTCCTCCGAGAGCAAAACGTCCCGTACGGCGGAGAATTCGCCGGCGTCACGACACAATACTTCGACGACAACGTCCACTTGCTCGACCCGTCACGCTTCAACATCGTCGAGGAGTGGTACGACACGCACCTCTCCTATCTCCGCACAATCCGCGCCTCCAACATGACCATTGTGCAGAAACTCACCAACACCTTGTTCTCCTCTACGCGGTGGGCCTTCGACGGCATGCCAGACCTTTCGGAGTATGACGGCATCGACATGCGCAAGTTCTGCGAGGACCACATGGGCTACCGCTATGTCGTTCGCGGCGTCAACGCCGCCGGGCGCAAGAATGGCGCCACGTTGTCGCTCCTGGTTGAGAACACGGGATTCGGCCAGCTTCTCTTCGACGAAGTTCCCGAGGTGCTGCTTGTCCCTGCCGGCGAAAGCTCGGCGTCAGCACGGAGTACTCCCCCCGGCCCCTTTGGGGCATCCCCCCTCTCGGAGGGGGGTGGACTAAGTGGAAATTCCCCCTCCGAGGGAGGGGTGGCGCGAAGCGCCGGAGGGAGTACTCCGTTGATTCTCCCCGCCGAAACGTCCGCCACTTTCGCCTCCCTGCGCGGCGGCACAAACGGCACCATAACAGTATCATTCAACTATCCGGTCCTTATGGATCCAGGCGACTACAACGTCTACCTCCGCCTTCGCGCACCGCTGGCCGACGAGACGGAATCATCATCCCCGCGACGGACAATCCGCTTCGCGAACGAGGGCGGCTACAATCCGACGCTGAAGGCCAACTACTTATGCACCTTGTCGCTCGACTTCATAGAGGATATCGTGCCTGACGACGTCTGGTTCGCGTACCGCGCCGCCACGAGAGCCGTCTTCGGCGGACGATGGTCCGAGGACCAGATTGCCAACGGCGTATGGAAGCGCGATTTCCTGATTGACGACCCCATGCCGCGCGACAAGACTGGAACTGTCGAAATCGAAATGACGGCGGACATCTGCGGCAACGCCACCGACCAGGAGCCATCGATTGCCGGGTTCAGATTCCAGGCCGATGCCACCGGCAACATACCGTTGCCATACGGCTATTCCGCGGAGGGATGGGTCAGGCTTTACGGCAGAAACTTTTCCGAAGGCGAAAAGATAACGCTGAAAATCGCTCTGGACAGCAACTTCGTGTCGTACGAGGTGGATGGCGCCGTTCTACGTGACGCGCAAGGCAGGAAATTCCTTCCCGCCGGCGGAAGGACACGCGCCACATCCAAACTCTCCATTGTAGGCGATGTCGAGTCCGACGACTTCACAGGCCGCCTCACGACCGACAGTCGTGTCCCTACGGTCATCAGGCTGAAGTAGCCATGTCCGACGACTTATGCGTGGTGAATTGTTTGTAGCGGACGCGCGTCCGCCGTGTTGAAGGCGCCGGCCTTCACATCCTCCTCGCGGAAGACGGCGAAGAGAATCTGGTGCGTTCCAGTGCGGTCGAAGTCGTATGTCACGGCGATGCGGCCGTCGGGCAGTTGCTGTCCGTCCGGGTAGGAGACGCCATTGCGGCCGCCGTCGAGAAGGAGCGCGTACGGCCATGTTTGTCCGTCATCTTCGGAAAGGTACGCCGTCATGTCGCATCGTGTCGACGGGCAGTCCCCGGGGCGGCCGTTCTTCACCATAATCAGATTGCCTGATGCCAGACGGCGCACGAAGACACGGGAGTTGACGTGCGGCAGGATGCTCGGGCGGGCGTCGCCCCAGGTCCGTCCGCCGTCAGACGATTCGGCCTCCCATAGACCATCCGGCCCCTTTGCGGTACGGATGTAGGCGCGGAGTGTGCCGTCGCGGAGTTCGACGAGGTTGTGCTCGTCGAACTGCCGTTTCTCTTTCGGGAGCGTCACGCCGCCGCGCTCCTCGAAGGTGCGGCCGCAATCGGGCGAAGCATAGACGCAGGCGCTCGGCGCCTCGAACCAGTGCGCGACGGGAAGGAGCCAGACGCCGTCGTCCGTGACAATCGGCTTGCACATCATCACGCCGCGAGCTATCTGCCGCAGGTTGCCGGAGGCCGCGAGTGCCGCCGCCGACGGTTCGGCCTCGGCGTCAAGCTCGGCCATCATCAGCCGGTCGTTTGAGGGGTCGGCATGGCATCCGGCGTATGCGTTGCCGTTTGGATCGTTTGCAAGGGGCACGACGCGCTCCGTCCATGTCCAGCGGAGACGGCCGTCTGGCGCGATCCAGAGTTCGGGGTCGAATGCGCGGACCGGCCCCTGAAAATCGGGTTCGTAGATGACGGCCTCTCGCCATGTCGCGCCATCATCCGCGCTTGTTGCGAGGACGAGGTAGTTGTTTGAGTCCTCGGCGCCTGTGGGGCTGGCGTACCAGGTCGCCCACATCCGTCCGTTCACGCCGGAGACGGCAAGCGAAGGAATGCCGTCATGTTTGCGCCGCGCCGACGAGTACCAGTCGCCGGCCGTCGCCGCGTGGATGAATCGTTTCATGCCTGCATTCTCCTCAGGGCAGATGCGTCCGCAACGGTTTCACCAGATTCCCCAGCCGCCGTCGACGACTATGTTCTGGCCCGTGATGTAAGCTGATTTTTCCGAAAGCAGAAAGTCCACGGCGCCAACGGTCTCGTCGTCGGTCATCATGCGTCCGACTGGGCAAAGGGTCGCGTAGCGTTTTTTGAATTCGTCGTCGACGCGCCCTTCGACTCCGCCGTATGTGACGCAGTTTACCGCTATCTTTTGCGGCGCGAACTGCACGGCGAGGCATTTCGTGAGATGGATGAGCGCGGCCTTTGCGCAGGCGTACTGGAGCACCGGGCGGAAGGGCCCCTCGTAGAGGTGCGGGTTGAATGCGTTCATCCCGTACATCGATGAGATGTTCACGATCTTGGATAGTCCGCCCTCCTTGGCCAGCGCGATGGAAAGACGATAGGGCAGCACGACGTCGATGCGGTATTCCGCCATCCAGTTGTCGTCCGGCACGGTACCGTCTTTGTCCAGTCCGAGCGCGGCGAGGTCGCGCGCATTGTTGACAAGCGCGGAGACTGTCGTGCCTGATTCGCGCAGGGCGCCGACAATTGTCTCTTCGGCCCCTTTGTCGCGGAAGTCAACTTTTATGCCAATCAGGCGATCGCGTCCCGCAATGGTCCGCGCTATGTTTTCGTCGCTTCGCGAGGTGAAGGCGACTGTCCGGCCAATCGAGTGGAAGTGTTCCACGAGCTTCGAGCCGATCTTCCCTGTCCCGCCTGTAATGAGTACAGCGCCGTCGCTCATTGTTCGTTCCCCCTTCCAAGGATGTCCATCACCTTCATGGTGATTTCGCGCGAGTCGTTTTCGCGCTTACCCCTCACGATGTCCACGAAGGCGCTCAGCGCGTTTCGGAACATGTGGAAGGTACCGCCGAAGTCGACGTTGGCCGAGCCTTTCGTGCCGAACGCCTGCACGCGGAATCCGCACTGCGCGCCGTAAAGCGTCGTGAAGGTGGTCGTCATCCCGCTTGCCCAGACGAGCGAAACGATCTTGTTCGTCTCATTCGCCGTGACCGTGTGCGAGACGATGGGCGAACGCCAGTCGAAAAGATGCAGCGCGGGTTCGATGACATGTATCGCGTATTTCTTCCAGTCCTTGATTACAAAGGCCTGGACATGGCGGATCTCCCCGATGTCGCCGATGGCGAGGCCGTCCGAGTAGGCAAGGGCCGAGCAGGTGAAGATCTGGCCCTTGTAGCGCTCCAGGGCGTAGATCTCCTCCGCCTCGCGGACATTTCTCGCGAGAGGCTTGTCGATGTAAATCGGCAACCCCGCCTCAATGAACGGCTTGGCCATCGCGTAGTGGTTCTCCGGGTCGTCGCGGGCGAGCAGCACGGCGTCAACCTGCCCGATCATGTCCTCCATGCGGTCGGCCACGTTCGGGATGAGCGAGGCCTTGGCGACATGTTCCGAGATTGCGCGGTCCTGCGTCCAGATGTGCGTCACATGCGCGTCCGGTATGCAGTCGTCGGGAAACGTCTGCTTCGACAGGTATTCCGGGATGACGGGAAAGCCGCAGTCCCGCATGTATTTCATGTCGCAGCCGTTGAAGATCGCCGACCACGAATAAGGATGGCCGTTGCCTTCGCTGAGGCCGATTATTCCGAGGCGCATGCCAGGTCTCCTGCAAAGCTCATGCGAGGGCGTCGTTCCGCTTCACGAAGCCGAGCGCGTCAAGACGCGCGAAGAGGTCGGCGAGTTCGGATTCCGGCAACGGGCGGCCGTTCGGGGCGCGTCCCCCGCCGCAGTCGAGGCCGATGTACTTCATCATGGCCTTGTGCCATGAGCCGTTTGGGCGCGCGAGCATGACCTCCACGAAGCGCACGACCTCGGCCTGCAGCTTCGAGGCTGCGGCGACGTCATTGGCCGCCGCGAGGCGGCAGATCTCCGCGAAGTGCCTCGGGATGGTGTTCTGCGAGGTGCCGATGCAGCCGGAGAAGGCGCCGGTTGAAAGGGCGCAGAGAACCTGCTCGTCGGCGCCTGCGAAGAAAATCGCCTCCTTCGGCAGGCGGTTGCGGAGTCCCTGCACCGTCCAATACAGGTAGTTCGTGTATTTCATGCCGAGGACGTTTTTCAGCTCGAAGAAACGGACGTCGCGGTCCGGCACGATTTCAGTGCGGAAGGAATAGATCAGGAACGGCAGGTCGGTCGCCTCTGAAATGCGCTTGTAATGGTAGTGGACGGCGTCGAAGTTCTGCCCGAAGTAGACAGGGGCGACCGAACTCACCCAGTCGACGCCGGCCTTCGCGGCGGCTTTCGCCAGCGCGACTGCGTCGTCAGTCGTGAGGCATCCGACGTGGGCGATCAGCTTGGCTCGGCCGCGCGCGGCCTTGACAGCGCGTTCGTAGACCCGTCTACGCTCGTCGGGCGAGAGCAGGAAGCTCTCCCCCGTGGAGCCTGTCAGGTAGAAGCCGCGAAGTCCGCGCGAGATACCGTATTCGATGAGCTTCTCGACCATCTCCTCGTTCAGCGAGCCATCCTCCTTGAATGGCGTGTAGAGCGCCGAATAGGCGCCGGGCATGTCCCGGAAGCAGGCGCCGGTTGGTTCATAAAGGCATGTTCCCATGTTGATTCTCCTTGGTTTTCAGTATATCACAGCAAAGCCATGTCCTTGCGAAACTAATTGGCCAAATGGCTTGATTGTCGTCAACGTCCCTCTGCGCGTCCACGGACGCAATCCCGGCCAAGCGCCCTGCAGACGGCACGCGCATGGGCGCGGCCCATCTGCATGAGGCCCCAGTCGTTAGGGTGGCAGCCGTCAGTCGTGTACTCGCCGTCATCCTCGGTAAGTTCGTCCTCGGAAATCCAATGGAGGTTGCGCCACTCGCGCGGGTTTTCGCGCTTCAGCCCTTCGAATATCTCATGCGCCCGGGCCACTCCGGGGCAGGGACGCCGGAGGTCGCATCCCGGTGCCGAAAGAATCATCGGCACGTCGGGGCGCGCCGCGTGGAGGCGCCGCACGAACGCCTCGTAGCGGGTCTCCAGTTCACCGGCCACCATGAGCACGTTGGCAAGCGGATCAATGACGTAGCAGCTTGCGTCGATGTCCGCGAGCATGTCGCACACCTCGGGTTCCACATGCGCGCTTCCTGCAAAGCCGAGGTTCACGACCGGGAAGTCTCCCAGCCTTCCGGCTATTGCCGTGTAGGAGAGTCCGGGACGGGATGCCAGCGACCCGTGCGTTATGGACGACCCGTAGAACACCACTGGCTTGACGATTCCGCTCGCCCGCGACGGAAGCGGCTCGACCTTTCTGCTTTTGGCGATGCCGACCGCGCAGTCCTTTATGCCGTTGAACATCGGGAGGTAGACCATGCAGGGCCGTCCCGGAGTCCACCGTATCGTGTACATGTTGCTGATTTTCCCGCCGGGGTAGTTGCGCGGGTTCAGGAAGCGCCAGTTGACGAACCTCCAGCCGCGCTCCGCCGTCCACTCGTAGATGTCGAGTCCGCTTTCCGCCATGGCCGAACGCGTCTGCTGGCAGCGCTCGCCTCGGGCAAGCGTCCAGCGGAGAGTGATCTCATCGGCGTCCGTCGCGAATCGATAGCAAATGCCGGATGTGTCCGACGCCTGGTTTGCGACGCCTTGGTTAACCCGCCTGATTCGCTCAAGATGACGGTTTCCGATGCGCCAGTACGGGGTCTCCGTGTCGTCAAAGGCGCGGCCCTCCTGGGGAAGTTGTGCGCCGTTGAACCATAGAAGGGCTTCCGGGTCGACACGCGCGGCCCCGTCGGCCCTGGCGTTGAACGGCAAAGGCGGTATGACATCGTTCCACTTCATCATTGCGCAGGCTTGCTCCATTTGCTGGGAATGAATATGTCCGGGGGAACCGACGCGAACCTGGCCGCAATTTCCTCGACCTCTGCGCCCGGCACCTCGCGTCCGAAGTCCGCGACGACTTCCTTGAGCTGTTCCATGCCGTCTACGCCGAAGACGAGGTGCGAGATTTCGGGCTTCGTCTTGACGAAGGCGATGGCCAGCTCGCGCCGCGTCAGTCCGCGGGTGCGGCAGAGTTCCTCCAGCTCACGGACATACGGGCGTGTGGCCGCAAGATGCGGCGGAATCGCCTCGACCGGCATGAGCATCAGCCCCTGGACGAAGGCCGAGCGCGTGTGGACGTCCGCACCGACATCCGCCGCTCGGGCGAAGACGCCCTCGCGCGCCATGCGTTGGTCAAGGACGCTGAAGGGCGCCTGTATGAAATCGACGCAGGCCGAGTCGAGCGCCGCGAACGCCTCGGAAGCCTCGTAGATTGAAAAGCCGACGTGGCGCGCGAGACCCGACTTCTTCAGCGCAGCCAGCGCCACGGCGACGGATGCGTCGCCCGCCGCAGTGGGCGCATGGCAGATAAAGGCGTCCAGATAGTCGGTCTTGAGGCGCGCGAGGGACGCCTCGGCAGCGGCGCGAAGGCGCGCCGGGTACTCTTCTGCCGACGCGCCGTCGAAAACCCCCATGCCGAACTTGGAGATGATTTCGACACTGCCGCGCGGGATTGTCCTGCGCTTCAGGAACTCGCCGACGACCTCTTCGGCCGTTCCGTACGCGGCGGCCGTGTCAATCGCGTCGACGCCGTTTTGCGTGGCGAAGTCAAGCATTGCGACGGCATCCTCGACAGGCGGTCTCCTGCCGCCCTGAACGCCGTAGTCCATTCCGAACTGCACGGTTCCTATGCAAAGTCTCATGATCTGACCTCCGCTGCCCACACAAGTCCTACTTGAAGACAAGCGTCGAGACCGACCACTGGCCCCCGGGGAGCGGCAGCGTCTTGTAAAGCCCCTTGTACTTGATCACGAGGCGGCGGCGCTGGATGCCGCGGACGAGCGTCCCGTCGCATGCCACGACGAGGACATGTTCGCCGTCGGGGTTCCTGAAGAGGATGAGCCGCGTGCCGTCGCGGGAGCCTGACACCTCCATGACGCGCGCGCCGCGCTTCACGAAGGGGCCGATGTGTCGGAAGAGGCGGTATTGCGGCGAGTAGGTCACCTCCAGCGTCTCGGAATCGACCACGGTGAAGCCGCCGCAGAGGTGCGCGCCCGTCGCCGGGGTGCCGAGTTCGTCGAGGCAGAGGTTCCAGCTCGTGAACATCCCGCAGCCGTTCTGGAGCATTCCGAAGACCTTGGCAGCCCACCACCATTCCGTACGTTCGTCGATGATGACATGGGGGCCGTTTTCCGTGTGGTAGAAGGGCAGGTCTGGATGGGCGGCCTTCAGCGGGGCCATGTTCGCCGACTCCCCGGGACTGCAGTAGCAGTGCCAGGCGATCCCGTCGATGGCCTCTTCAACGCCGGGCATGGACAGCAGTTCAAAAACGCGGGCGACGCCCTGGCCATTGGGATCGTGGTCGTGCACCCAAACCTTGGTGTCCAGACCCGCGCGGCGGAGCGCCGGCACCAGATGGTCGCGGACAAAGGCCCCTTCCTGCTCGGCAGGGTAGGTGCAGCAGGGGTACTGTCCGCCAGTCTCGCACATCGTTTCGTTCTGCACCGTGACGGCGTCGATTTTGACACCGCGTTCGCCATAGCCCTGCGCGTACTTCACGAAGTAGTTCGCGAGCGCCGGCATGCACTCGTCCCTGAGGTTGCCCGAAATCATCATGCCCGAGGTCTTCATCCATCCGGGGGGACTCCACGGCGAGGCGAAGACGTAGGTGTCGGGCCGAACCGCCTTCACGGCCTGCGCCATTGGGACGAGGAAGTTGTCGTCGCGGGCGAGTGAGAAGTCCTTCATCTCCACGTCGCCGGGGGTGTCGTCGTAGCTGTAGAGACCCGTCGAATAGTCGCTCGCGCCCATGTTGAGGCGGATTGCGCCGAGGTTGCAGCCCTCGGGCGTGAAGAGGTCGCGCAGAAGCCGGTCGCGCTTCTCCGGCGGCATATTGGCGAGAATCCAGGCCGAGGCGTCCGTGAGCGACGCCCCAAGCGCGAGAAATTCGTGCCTCTCCTTCGCCGCATCGACGTCGAGCGCCTCGACCGCCGGGTACGGGTGGATGGTGAACCCTGGCGTCGCGATTTCGCGGAAGCCCTTCTGCTCCGTGGTCTGGAAAAGGCGAAGCTCCTCCCCTCCCTCTATTGGAATGAATGATCCGGTCATAAACTGCTCCAATGTTTCGTCCAATTAGGCTATAATAATGATAGCATGAACGAGGACGATATTCTAGAATTCCAGATACAGGCAGTCTGGTGCGAGCCGCGGAAAGGCGGCGGCACGCCGGCCGTTTCGGTCTGGCCAAAGAAGCAGGAGGTGAAGAGGCGGTACATCCTCACGAACCTCCCGGAATTCGTCGTTCCGCTCTTCGAAGGCACCTCGCTCGACACGTGGTCGATCATCGACATGGCCGAGCTGCACCGCCTGCTCTTCCCCGAGAGCGCGGCGGCTTCGCTCGACGACATGATTCCGCCTGCGCGTCGCGGCATCACCGGCGCACAGCGTCTCTGGAACTTATGGCTCTCCTGCCGCGCGCGTCTCGACGCCATCCCGCCATGGGTGCTCGACAACGTCGCCGTGATCTGCCAGGAACGCGACGAGCCGGGCCTTGCGTCGCTCTTCGCCCTGGAGTCGTCGCAGCGTAGCGGCGGCGGATACAAGTGGCTCGACTCCTTCCCGGCGACAGTC
>JAEEGI010013725.1_pt1 | contig 17155 bp, 15 predicted proteins | sample 8958751 | NCBI WGS metagenome assembly JAEEGI01 (sample SAMN16246545, study PRJNA631951) | gut metagenome | biome: gut microbiome; feature: rumen; material: KS-attached | host: Bos | place: Iran: Karaj | collected 2018-10
AGCGTCGCGCGCATGTCCGCGAGGTCCTCCTGGTAGAGGACGATGTTCAGGGTCAGGTAGGTCCTGACGCCGGCTTCGCGGCAGATGCGGCAGACTTCCGGGAGTTCATCGGGGGAGAAGTTGTTGGCGGAGTGGGAGCGCATGTTGAGACGCCCGACGCCGAAATAGACCGAATCGGCGCCGCCCTGGATCGCCGCGCGCAGGCATTCGAAGTTGCCTGCGGGGCACATGATTTCCAGTTCCTTCCGCTCCATCACTTGACGCGTCCGACCAGCGACTGCGCGAAGCGCGCGAGGGCGCCTTCCCGGTCGAGTTCCTTTACGTGGGAAAGGGCTTTTTCCGTGTAGCGGGCAATCTCGGCGCGCGCGTCGCCGGCGACGTCAAGCGCGTCGTAGATGCCGCGCACGGCGTCGTACTTCGCCTGCGGGTCCCCGATCCGCATCGCCGCCTCCAGCGCGCCGCGGTCGGCGGCCTTCCCGAAGGCGCGCAGGAGCATCCAGCTCTTCTTGTTGTTGCGGATGTCGCCGCCGACGGGCTTGCCGAAGACGGCAGGGTCGGCATAGACGTCGAGGTAGTCGTCGGCGATCTGGAAGGCCAGGCCGAGGTCGTAGCCGTAGTCGTAGAGCGCCTGGGCCTCGAAGCTCGAGGCGCCGCCGATCAGCGCACCGATCTTGGCGCTGCAGGCCAGCAGGACCGCGGTCTTGAGCCCGATCATCTCCATGTATTCCGCCATCGGCACGCGCTCCCGCGTCTCGAAGTCCATGTCCATCTGCTGGCCGTCGCAAACCTGCGCCGCCGTTACGGAGAACAGGTCCAGCACCTCCGAAAGCACTTCCCTGGGGGCCTGGGCGATGCGTTTGTACGAGTCGATGCACATCACGTCGCCGGAAAGGATTGCAGTGTCCGGGCTCCACTTTTTCCACACGGTCTGCTGGCCGCGCCTAAGGGGCGAGCGGTCCATTATGTCGTCGTGAATGAGCGTGAAGGTGTGGAACACCTCCAGCCCGGCCGCGGGCCCAAGGATGCTCTGCGGGAAACCCTCCTTGAACATACTGTATGTCATGAGGCAAAGCTTGGGGCGGATGCGCTTTCCGCCGATTGCAATCATGTAGCGCAGCGGATCGTATAGCCCGGCGGGCTGTTCCGTGAACTTAATGCTGTCGAACAGGTCCTTAACCGCCTTGTCGATGAGTTGAGAGGATATCATTGCTTTTTAAGGTATTCTGCCATTGCACGGAGGGCCTTGCCCCTGTGCGATATTGCGTTTTTCTGCTCCGGGGAGAGCTGGGCGGCGGTTACGGTGCAGCCGTCCGGGATAAAGACGGGGTCGTAGCCGAAGCCGCCTCCACCGTGCCGCTCCCGGGCGATGCGCCCTTCCATAACTCCGTCGAAGAAGTGCTTCTCGCCGCCGACAATAAGCGTTACGGATGTGCGGAAACGGGCTTTGCGCGTTGCGTGAGGGGTTTCCAGGCCGAATTCCCGCATGATGGATGCCTCGAATTCCCGGCGCTGCATCTCCCTGAGGAGTTTGTCGATGTTGGCTGCGGGATTGGCCGGCTCTCCGGCATACCGGGCCGTGTGCACTCCGGGCGCCCCGCCGAGGATGTCCACCTCCAGGCCGGTGTCATCGGCAAAACAGTCTTTTCCGCATTTTTCGAATATGTATTGCGCCTTCTGGAGGGAGTTCGCCCTCAGAGTGTCTCCGTCTTCGGGTATGTCTTCTTTGATGCCGGCCTGGGCAGCCGTGAGTATTTCGTATTTGTCGCCCAGTATATTTGAGGCTTCCGACACTTTGCCGGGGTTGGCCGTTGCAAAAACCAGTTTCATATGGTGCTTTTTTCAATAAGCAAAGATAGAGATTTTTTCATTATATTTGTGCAGTGGTACGGACTTTGCCCTTTGTTCGGGCCGATATTCACAAAGATTTATGATTAAGACTTTCAAGCACATCCTGGCCTTTGTCGCGGCCATCGGCATAGCAGCGACGGCATCGGCCCAATCACACAGCTACAGTTTGGGAAAATGGGCGGAAATCCAGAACGCCATAATCAAGGAACTCAACCGTTCGTATGTGGACTCTCTCGAGATCGGCCGCATCGAAAGGGCGGGCATAGACGCCATGCTGGAAGCCCTGGATCCATACACCGTATACGTTCCGGAAGAGGAGCAGGAGGATTTCCAGATGATGATTTCCGGCTCCTACGGCGGTGTGGGTGCAGTCATCTACAAGCCGGACGTGCAGGGCAACGTTATCATCAACGAGCCTTATGCCGGCTCCCCGGCAGTGAAGGCCGGGCTGCAGTGCGGGGATGAAGTGGTGAGTATCGACGGTGAATCCACCCACGGGCTCACAAGTTCCCAGGCCAGTGAAAAGATGAGGGGAAAGCCCGGAAGCACCGTGCTGCTGAAAGTGAAGAAGCTCCGCGCCGGCGAATACTGGAAGGCCGGCGAAGTGATAGCCGTACCAGTTATCCGTGAAAGAATAGTTCTTCCCGCAATCTCTTATTCCGGAATGCTGGACGGCGAAACAGGCTACATCCTCGTGGACAAGTTCACCGAAGGAGTGGCCCAGAACATGAGAGACTGCGCAAAAGCCCTCAAGAAACAGGGCATGAAGCGCCTTGTGATAGACCTTCGCGGCAACGGCGGCGGCCTTCTTAGCGAGGCGGTGAACATGGTGGGCCTGTTTGTGCCGCGCGGCTCCGTGGTGGTAACGTCCAAGGGCCGTTCCAACCTGTCCAACAGCACATACAAAACCTCAACGGAACCCTTCGACGTGAATCTCCCGCTCATCGTGATGGTGGATTCCGGCACGGCATCGGCCTCGGAAATCGTTTCCGGAGCACTGCAGGATTACGACAGGGCCACCGTGGTCGGAACGCGCACATACGGCAAGGGCCTTGTCCAGAGCATCCGCTCGCTTCCGTATGACGGCCAGCTCAAGGTTACAACCGCCAAGTACTATACTCCTTCAGGCCGATGCGTCCAAGCCATCGACTATTCCCACCGCAACGAAGACGGCTCCGTGGGCCACATTCCGGATTCCCTCACCCACACGTTCACCACTGCGCACGGCCGCACGGTTCGTGACGGCGGCGGCATCACCCCGGACTATACTGTGGAGGCCCGCAATTACAGCCGCATCACCTATTCCCTGGTGCTGAACGGCATTGTGGAGCAGTATACGCTGGATTACGTTCGCAGGCACGAGAGCATCCCCGCCCTGGCGGATTTCCATTTCACGGATTTCGAAGACTTCGTTGCCTTCGCAGCCGGCAAGGAGTTCGACTATCGCACATCTTCCCGCACCGCAGTTGATGAACTCCGGGAAGCTCTTGCGGAAGAGGGCCTGAGCGAAGCTACGGAAGCCCAGCTCAAAGCTCTGGAAGAAGCCCTGAACATCCCCAAGGAGGAATACATCCGCCTGAAAAAGGATGAGATCATCCCCTTCATCGAGGAAGAAATCGCCGTCCGCTACTACTACCAGGAAGCCGGCGTTGCAGTTCGCCTCCGCTACGACACCCAGCTGCAGAAAGCCCTCACCCTTCCCCCGATAAGCTGGTAGTGCGTTTCTCTCATCCAGGATTTGGGGTGGTTTTCTGGATGAACCGGCGACTTTCGGGTGTTCATCCAGGATTATGGCCGTTTTCCTGGATGAGTTGGCGATTTCCTGGAGTTCATCCAGGATTATGGCCCATTTCCGGGATGAAATTATCGTTTTGCTCCAAGGGGAAATAGGATGTCCACTTCTTTTGGCGACATCCCTGTTAGGCGAGCAACCTGGGCGTTGGATGAACGATATGTGTACTTTATGTGCTTCACGAGTTCAATCAACTGGGTTCTGGATAGCTCGTCAGGTCTTTTGTCCCAAGTGCGCTTGCAGTGGGCGAAAATGATTCGAGACAACTCTTCGTCAGGGGTTATGGGTGTTTCGCCGATTGAAATGGCTACCTCTACCAGTGCTTCAACATTTTTGAAGACATGAACGGTGAACTGTCTGGCGTCTTCGAACATGGATTCTGCAAACTTGAAGTCCACAAAACTGGATGGAAGCACAATGTCGTTCCAAATTAAGGCTGCCCCGGGCAGTTTGTAGTCCCTTGACCTCGTGATCTTTCGCATAACAAAGGAACTTGCATCTCCCGCCCTTACAGTTTTCAAACTTGATAAGATTGGTGACAGCATATCATTGAAATACAGAAAACCGGAGCACCAAAGGCACGATAGCGGGTTGTTGTTCGGATTAACGACGTATTCGTTCCTGATTATGTAAGCCAGAGTGTCCCTGAACTGTTTGAGCGATTGAATAGGCACGATTGTGGGCTCCTTCGGCAGTCTGATGCCAGGATGCCCGTGACGGGACAGGTATAACTCCAGCTTTTGTACTAGAAGTTCGTAGTAAAAGGCTGGATTCCGGCATCCGATGAGAATGTGAAAGTGGTTGCTCATCAGAGAATATGCCAATAGCCGTGCGTCCAGTTCCGCATTGGTTACAGCAAGGAAAGAAAGAGCGGCTTTCTTGTCTTCCGCTTCATAGAAAAGCAGGGCATCTACAAGGGGTTTACTGCAAACATGATAAATGGGGCCGTTAGAAGAGAAAAGCCTCTCCATTTCCCATTGATTCCGGCGTTTGACCGGTGCATTGAGTGTGTTGTTTTCCATGCACAATAATAAGTAAGAGAACACGGAATTGTTCAACCCCACTGCAACTATTTAAGTTTTTTATCAAAAAACGACCACTTTTTTTAATACTGTAAAGAAAAAATTGAAATCGTTAATATTTTTCTTAATAAAACTCATCCAGAAAAACGGCCCTAATCCTGGATGAACAGGGAAAAAGTGGCAATTCATCCAGGAAAACACCCTGATTCCTGGATGAACGTATGGAAAAAGGCGACTCGTCCAGGAAACAGGCTCGAATCCTGGATGAGTCATGGGGTTGGAGTATCCCGGCCGTTATGGCGTTGAGGGCCGATTGCCGATTAGTGGCCGGGGGCCGATGGGGCCGATTGCCGATTAGGAGCCGTGGCCGATGCCGCCGGTCAGGTGTTGGGGGCGTCGAGGCGGAGGGAGGGGTTGAGGCGGGAGGTGCGGCGGAAAAGGAGGGCCACAACCACCGAGGCGATGCACAGGGCGCTGAACATGAGTTCAACGGTGAAGGCGCCGATTTGGGCGGGGTTGGCCGAATCGCCGATGGCGGCAGGGCCCGAGGATGCGCTGAGGATTACCCCGGCGATCCATTTGAAACTCATAAGGCCCAGGTTCTGCACCCAGTAGATGAGGGCGAAGGTGGTGCCGAGCACTTTGTCGGGCACAATCTTGGGCACGCTGGGCCACAGGGCAGCGGGAACCAGAGAGTAGCCGAAGCCGAGGAAAGCCATGGCCAGGTAGCCCCAGAAGGGAACGCCCTGGGGGCCGAACGCCAGCAGCAGGTGTGCAACCAGCGCCAGCACCGAGCCCAGTATCATCCAGCGGGTGCCGTTGCCGCGCTTATCCACGAGTATGCCGAACAGCGGTGCGAAGATTACCGTGGAGAACGGCAGCATGGATACCATCCAGCCGGCGGCCGATGCGGGGATGTCGAAGCGGGGCACGAGTATGGCGCCCGCGAATTTCTTGAAAGCCACCACGCTGCTGTAGAACAGCACGCACAGAAGCCCCAGGAGCCAGAAGTTCTTGTTGCCAAGCACGCCCAGGACGTCCTTGAAGCGGAATCGATCATCAGTTTTCTCGACTCCGGCTTCGCCTTCGCTCGAAATGACAGGGGTTTTGTCATTTCGACCAAGCGAAGCGCGCGGAGAAATCTTGTCCGCGCGGGCATCCATCGCCACGAACACGGCCCAGAGCACCAGGCCAACCGCCATGAGGGCCATGCCCAGGAGGGCGGGGCGGGCGGTTTCAACGAGGGTGTAGAAGTGGCCGTCGGCGGCTGAGACGAGGCGGGGCGAAATCACCAGGGCGAAGGCGGTGCCCAGACGGGCGATCGACAGTTCCAGGCCCATGGCAAGCGCCATCGGCCCGCCCTTGAACCATTTTGCGATGGACCGCGTTACGGCCGTGCCCGCAATCTCGCTGCCAAGGCCGAAAACCATGCAGCCCACATAGGCAAGGCCCAGGGATGCGCTACCGCCATGAAGCAGTGCAAACAGCACCAGCCCTGCACCAAAAACCATCATTCCCACGAACAGGGAGCCCGTTACGCGAACGCCCCAGCGGTCCAGCAGGATGCCTCCCACCACAAGACCGCCGAAAACGCACAGTACGCTGTACCCGCTGGCGTAGAAGCCATAGCCCGCCGAGTCCCAGCCGAGCGCCAGGAGCGAGGGGTTCTCGAACAGGTACGAAATCGACGAGAACATGTCGTCGAAGAAGTACTGTGCGAACATGGGTACAACCAAACAGGCCAGCGCTATCCAAGCGGCCGGCCTGTAAGATTTCTGCATTGAAGATTGCATTACTTATCGGAGCATTCGTCCTTGGAAAGCTCTGCGGCAAGTTCTTCCGCATTCACCAGCTCGGGAGCTGCCTTGGGAGCCTCCTCCTTAATGTTCGGAAGTTCCAGGCCGTAACCCTTCTTCTTGTCTTCCACCTTGAGCAGCAGGCTGATGATGAAGGCTATGACGCCGAAGCTGGCGAAGATAATCATGGGAACGGTATATCCGCCGGTGGACTTCTCCACACTGCCGATCAGAAGGGGAACGCCCCAGAGGCCGATGTTCTGGACCCAGAAAATGAGGCAGTATGCGCTGCCCAGCACTTTCTCGTCGATAATCTTGGGAACCGAAGGCCAGAGTGATGCGGGTACCAGCGAGAAGCTAACGCCAAGAATGAGGATAAGCACCACTGCAAGGGCGGACGACTTCACCACTGGCAGCAGGAACGCAAAGCTCAGGTGGCACACGAACATAATGATGGAACCTACCAGAAGCATACTTGCTCCCTTGCCCTTCTTGTCCAGGAACAGGCCAAGGAACGGGGTGAGCACCATTGCCAGGATGGGGAACACGCTGAACAGGCGGGCTGCGAATTCAGGAGCCACGCCCAGAGTGACCTCAAAGTAGTTGGGGGCGAATTTCTGGAAGGGGAAGATGGCGCTGTAATACAGGACGCAAAGGATGGACACGATCCAGAACATCTTTGAGCGGAAAATGATACCAAGGTCCTTGATCTGGAATTCGTCGCTCTTGGAAGTATCGCTCTGGCCCACCTCGGCGAGCTGTTTGTCGAACTTGCGGTCCATGAACGTGAACGAGGTGAAGGTAATCAGGCCGATGCAGAGGAGCAGCGCGCCAACCAGCACCGGAGCGCCCACCGTGTCTACAGCGGTCTTTGAAATGGCGGGTGAGAGCCACATCGCGGCGAAAACGCCAAGGCGTGCGATACTCATCTCAACACCCATGGCCATAGCCATTTCCTTACCCTTGAACCACTTGGCGATGGCCTTGGACACGGTTGTGCCGCCCATTTCGCAGCCCATGCCGAAAATCATGAAGCCCAGGGTTGCCATCTTGGCGCTGGCGGGGAAGGAAGTCCACCAGCTGTTCATCCAGGAGCAGAATGCGGTTGCCTGGAACCATTCGCTTACGCCGATGTATTTGATGAAGGCGCCGCCCACCATAAGGGCCGCCGACAAAATACCGGTGAACCGTACCCCCATCTTGTCCAGGATGATTCCCGCGAAGATGAGGAAGAAGCAGAACACGTTGAGGAAGAACTCGCCGCCGGCGTAGATGCCGAAGGTTGCGCTGTCCCAGCCGCGAACGCTTTCAAGGGTGGATTTGAGGGGTGAGAGGATGTCTGCGAAAAGGTACGCGAAGAACATCATCAGGGCGATGAGAATCAGTGCGGCCCATCTTGCCGCGGCACTGTCGTTCATCAGTTTCTTGATCTTGTCTGCCATATCTTTTGATTTTTATCTTGTTCCGAATCGGGGCATAAAACGCACAAAATTAGTAAAAAATTCGTAACTTGCGGGCTCAAATGTACGAATTGCTGGAAAAAATATCGTCTCCGGAAGATGTCCGCCGCCTGTCGGTCAGGGAGTTGGAAACTCTTTGCGGGGAGATAAGGAGCTATATGGTGGAATGCTGCGCCACTAACCCGGGTCATCTCGGCTCGAGCCTTGGCGCCATTGAGCTCATAGTTGCCCTGCATTACGTATACGACACTCCCAAGGATAAACTCGTGTTCGACGTGGGCCACCAGGCCTATGCCCACAAGATTATTACCGGAAGGCGGGAGCTCTTCCGCAAAAACCGCATGCGGGATGGCATAAGCGGCTTCCCCCGCATGTCGGAAAGCCCTTACGACGCATTCGGCGCCGGCCATTCTTCCACGTCGATATCGGCGGCCCTTGGCTTTGCGGAGGCCGCGAAACTCCTTGGCAACGCCAGCAAGGCGGTTGCGGTAATTGGCGACGGAGCCCTCACCGGAGGGGAGGCCTGGGAAGGCCTTAACAACGCCGGAGCCTCGAATGCCGATATCCTTGTAATCCTGAACGATAACAACTGCTCCATAGACCCCGCGCGCGGCGGTATGCACGACTATCTGCTGAAGGTCACCACCTCATCGACCTATAACCGTTTCAAGGGCAAGGTCTGGAATACCCTCGGAGAGGGAAAATTCAGGGACTGGGTGCAGAAGATGGTCACCGATACCAAGTCGAACCTGGTGCGTCACAGCGGCGGCGCCTTGTTCGAAGCCCTGGGCTTCCGTTATTTCGGCCCCGTGGACGGGAATGACGTAGAGGCGGTGGTTGAAACACTTAAGCGTCTGCGCGCGCTAGGCGGCCCGCGTATCCTGCATGTCATAACAAAGAAAGGTAAGGGCTACGCTCCTGCGGAGGCGGATCCCACAACCTGGCATGCCCCGGGCCGGTTCAACCCGGCAACGGGCGAGCGCATCAAATCGGTGTTCCCGGCAGATCGCTATCAGGACGTTTTCGGAGCAACCCTCATAGAGCTTGCGCAGATGGATTCCAAGGTGGTGGGCGTAACCCCCGCCATGGCTTCCGGTTGCGGCATGGTGCGTTTCGGCGAGCTGTTCCCGGAGCGTTTCTTCGACGTGGGCATTGAAGAGGAGCACGCCGTCACTTTCTCCGCCGGCCTTGCCGCTGGCGGGCTCAAGCCCTTCTGCAACATATACTCCTCTTTCTCGCAAAGGGCCTATGACCAGATTATCCACGACGTGGCCCTGCAGAACCTCCCCGTGGTCCTGTGCTTCGACCGGGCCGGCGTAGTAGGGGAGGACGGCGCAACCCATAACGGTGCCTTCGATCTTGCCGCATACCGCAGCATTCCCAACGCCATCATATCGGCCCCCAGAAATGAACTCGAACTGCGGCGCCTGATGTTCACCGGCCTATCCATCAAAGGCGGCCCATATATATTAAGGTATCCGCGCGGATGCGGGGAAGGGGTGGACTGGAAGAGTCCGGAGCCCGAAGCGCTCCCCATCGGCAAGGGAGAAAAACTCCTCGAAGGCAAGGGCGTTGCAGTGCTTGCCATCGGTCCCTGCGTGAACAGGGCGCTGGAGGCGGCAAAGCGTCACAAAACGGATTATTGGACGGCTCCCAGTGTTTATGACATGCGCTTCCTGAAGCCGCTCGATACGGATATCCTGGAAGAGGTTGCGGCCACCTGCCATTCCATCCTCACGGTGGAGGACGGCTGCCTCAAGGGCGGCCTGTACGGAGCGGTGAGCGAGTACTTCGCGGGGCGCGGCAAACGTCCTGTTATTAAGGGCCTTGGCATACCGGATCAGTTTGTGGAGCAGGACCGTCAGGACGCCCAGAGGCGGGATGCCGGGCTGGACTCCGAATCCATTCTGGATCTTTTGAGGGAAATGATGAAAATTTCCTGAAAATTATTTGCCAATTCAAAAAAAATTTCTACCTTTGCAGTCCCTTTCGGCGAGGAAGGATCAAATGAGCTGCCGATATAGCTCAGTTGGCCAGAGCACGTGATTTGTAATCTCGGGGTCGTGGGTTCGAATCCCTCTATCGGCTCGAAAGGTATTTGAAATATTGAAAAACATGCCTGGGAGGTTCGCATAGTGGCAATTGCGGCGGACTGTAAATCCGCTCCCTCAGGGTTCGGTGGTTCGAGTCCACCACCTCCCACAAACCCTTCTGCGAAGGGAAAATCGCAGATTTTTGGCGGAAGTAGCTCAGTTGGTAGAGCATCAGCCTTCCAAGCTGAGGGTCGCGAGTTCGAACCTCGTTTTCCGCTCAAATAATTAAGCCGGTGTAGCTCAGGGGTAGAGCGCATCCTTGGTAAGGATGAGGTCATGAGTTCAATTCCCATCACCGGCTCTTTTTATGGGTGAATAACCCGCACTGAAAGCAAATAACAACAAATTGTTTAAACAATAACTTAAATTATGGCAAAAGAAACTTTCCAGAGAACCAAACCGCATGTCAACATCGGTACTATCGGCCACGTTGACCACGGTAAGACCACCCTCACCGCTGCAATCACCAAAGTGCTTGCAGAGAGAGTGTCCGGCAACGCCGACAAGGTGAAGTCCTTCGATCAGATCGACAACGCTCCCGAAGAGAAAGAGCGTGGTATCACCATCAACACCGCTCACGTAGAGTACGAGACCGAGAAGCGTCACTATGCACACGTTGACTGCCCCGGGCACGCCGACTATGTGAAGAACATGGTTACCGGTGCTGCACAGATGGACGGTGCAATCCTTGTGGTTGCCTCCACTGATGGCCCTATGCCTCAGACCCGTGAGCACATCCTTCTCGCCCGTCAGGTTAACGTTCCGAAGATCCTCGTCTTCATGAACAAGGTAGACCTCGTGGACGACGAAGAAATGCTCGACCTCGTTGAAATGGAGATCCGCGACCTGCTCGCATTCTACAGCTTCGACGAAGACTGCCCCATCATCCGCGGTTCCGCTCTGGGTGCCCTTAACGGCGAAAAAGTTTGGGAAGACAAGGTCATGGAACTCATGGACGCTGTCGATGAGTACATCCCCCTGCCCGAGCGTCTCGTTGACAAGGACTTCCTTATGCCTATCGAGGACATCTTCTCCATCACCGGCCGTGGTACCGTTGTTACCGGTCGTATCGAGTCCGGTACCATCCACGTGAACGACCCTGTGGAACTCGTTGGCTTCGGCGATGAGCCCCGCACCAGCGTCGTCACCGGTGTCGAGATGTTCCGTAAGCTCCTCCCTCAGGGTGAGGCTGGCGACAATGTCGGTCTTCTCCTCCGTGGCGTAGACAAGAAGGAAGTAAAGCGTGGTGAAGTTGTGGCAAAGCCCAAGTCCATCACTCCTCACACCGAGTTCAAGGCCCAGATTTACGTCCTCAAGAAAGAGGAAGGCGGCCGTCACACTCCTTTCCACAATCACTATCGTCCCCAGTTCTTCATCCGCACACTGGATGTTACCGGTGAGATCATGCTCCCGGACGGTGTCGAGATGGTTATGCCTGGCGATAACGTGGAAATCACCGTTAAGCTCATCACTCCTGTTGCAATGAACGAAGGTCTGCAGTTCGCTATCCGTGAAGGCGGCCGTACCGTTGGCGCAGGCCAGGTGATCAAAGTTGTCGAGTAATTCAAAAACTCGAACGCCGTAAACGGGGAGGCTTCCGTACGCGGAGAGCCTCCCTTCACAGGGGAATAGAACAAGGGTAGTTCAGCGGTCTCCAAAACCGTCGATGTGGGTTCGAATCCTGCTTCCCCTGCAAAATATCAAAGGTTACGATTTGGTAAATGTTTAACAGACTACCGGATTCCCGCTTCCAATTTTCCGGTGTCCATTAAAAGCTAAGATGAGCAAGTTTATCAACTATCTTAAGGAGTCCTATACGGAACTCACCAAGAAGGTCACATGGCCTACCTGGACAAAACTGCAGAGCTCTGCCATGCTTGTCCTGGTTGCCACGATTATCCTCGCGGTGGTTGTGTTCGCCATGGACTTCGCGTTCCAGAAGCTTATGGAGGCTATTTACTCACTGTCGTTATAATTTGATTGTTGTCTATGGCTGACAAGAAATGGTACGTCCTCCGTACCGCGGGAACCAAGGAAAAGAAAGCCGCCGATTATCTGGTAAAAGAAATAGAACGTCACCCCGACCTCCAGGCCGTGGTGGACCAGGTACTTGTGCCGGTGAAGAAAGAAATCGTCACTAAGAACGGCAAGCGCAAAGAGGTGGAGAAACTTCTCTTCCCCGGCTATGTGCTTATCCATGCCGAACTCAGTCCCGACCTCCAGTACGTTATCCGCAACGGTATCCCCGGGATGTCCGGTTTCCTCACGGAAAAGAGGGGCCCCGGAGCAAACGACCGTATCCCCGTGCCCATCCGTGACGAGGAAGCCCAGCGCATCCTCGGCCAGCAGGACGAGAACGCGGTGAGCGCAGCAGAGACAGAAGTCAATTTCTCGATTGGCGAGTCAGTACGCATTACCGACGGCCCTTTCAACGGGTTCAACGGTACCGTAGAAGAGATTTTGGAAGAAAGGAGCAAACTCAAGGTTGTCGTGGTCATTTTCGGCCGCAAGACCCTGCTCGAGCTCAGCTTTACACAAGTAACTAAAGAATAGTAATTAATCATGGCAAAAGAAGTAACTGGATTCATTAAACTCCAAATCAAAGGTGGAGCAGCGAATCCCGCACCTCCGGTAGGACCCGCTCTCGGTTCCAAGGGCCTCAACATCATGGACTTCTGCAAGCAGTTCAATGCTCGTACCCAGGACCAGGCCGGTAAAGTTCTCCCGGTTGTGATTACCGTCTTCAGCGACAAATCCTTCAGCTTTGAGGTGAAGCAGCCCCCCGTGGCCGTGTCTCTCAAAGAAGCCGCCAAGATCCAGAAAGCCTCCGGCGAACCCAACCGCAAGAAGGTAGCATCCGTCACCTGGGACCAGGTGAAGGAGATCGCCCAGGCCAAAATGCCTGACCTTAACGCTTTCACCATCGCATCGGCAATGAAAATGGTTGCCGGTACAGCCCGCTCCATGGGTATCAAGGTGGAAGGCGAATTCCCGGAGAACCTTTAAAATACGCACGCACTATGTCAAAGCTTACTAAAAACCAGAAAGCCGTTCTTGCCAAGTATGACAAGAGCCAGGTCTATAGCCTCGACGAGGCATGCGCACTCCTGAAGGAAATCACCTATACCAAGTTCGACGCATCGGTAGAAATCACCACCAATCTGGGTGTGGACCCTCGTAAGGCCAACCAGATGATCCGTGGCGTTGTCACCCTTCCCAACGGAACCGGTAAGACCGTTCGCGTTCTGGTGCTCTGCACCCCGGACAAGGAAACCGAGGCAAAGGAAGCCGGTGCCGATTATGTCGGCCTCGACGACTATATCCAGAAGATCAAAGATGGCTGGACCGATGTGGACGTTATCATCTGCACCCCTTCCGTTATGGCGAAGGTCGGTCAGATCGGCCGTATCCTCGGTCCCCGCGGCCTCATGCCTAACCCCAAGACCGGCACTGTCACTATGGACATCGCCGCTGCGGTAAAGGCTGTCAAGGGCGGTAAGATCGATTTCAAGGTGGACAAGACCGGTATCATCCACGCCGCTATCGGCAAGATCTCGTTCACTCCCGAACAGATTGCGGAAAACGCACGCGCATTCGTGGGCGCAGTCCTGAAGCTCAAGCCTCAGGCTCTGAAGGGCACCTATTTCAAGGCCTGCACCATCTGCACCACCATGAGCCCCGCCATCAAGTTGGATCCCAAGGCATTCAGTGCCGAATAATCTGAGGAGGATGAAGATATGAAAAAGGAATTGAAACAGCAGGTTATCGAGACCATTGAAGCCAATCTCGCAAAGTGCCCGAACTTCTATCTTGTGGACATCGCCGGTCTTAACGCGGAAGACACAGCATCGCTGCGCCGCGACTGCTTCGGCGAGGGTATCAAACTCACCGTTGTGAAGAACACCCTTTTCCACAAGGTAATCGAGCGTTCCGGAAACAAGGAGCTTGAACTCCTGGTTCCCGTACTCGAGGGAAACACCGCAGTCATGTACTGCGAGGCTCCCGCCGTCCCCGCCAAGCTCATCAAGAAGTATGTGAAAGCCGGCAAGGAAAAACCCGTGCTCAAGGCTGCATACGTTCAGGAATGCGCATTCGTGGGTGCCGACAAACTCGAGGAACTCATCAATATCAAGTCCCGTGAGGAACTTATCGGAGACATCGTGGCTCTGCTGCAGTCTCCTATCAAGAGTGTCATCTCCGCCCTTCAGAACGCCGGCGGTCAGACAATCGCCGGGGTAGTGAAGACCCTGGAAGAAAAGAAAAACTAATAAATAACAATTTAAAATATTACAACTATGGCAGATGTAAAAGTTCTCGCAGAAGAGTTGGTAAACCTTACTGTGAAAGATGTCCAGGAACTCGCTAAGATCCTGAAGGAAGAATACGGTATCGAGCCCGCAGCCGCTGCAGTCGCAGTAGCAGCCGGCCCCGCAGCCGCAGCTGAAGCTGCTCCCGCAGAGCAGACCGAGTTTGACGTGGTGCTCACCAGCGCCGGTCAGGCCAAGCTCCAGGTGATCAAGGCCGTCAAGGAGAATGCCGGTCTTGGCCTTAAGGAAGCCAAGGAGCTCGTGGACAAAGCCCCCGTTGCCATCAAGGAGAAAGTCTCCAAGGCAGAGGCTGAGGCACTCAAGGCAGCCCTCGAGGAGGCCGGTGCCGAGGTTGAGGTTAAGTAACTTCAGCCGCTCCCTACAAGGGAGAACACTCACAGGTTTAGAGCCCGGAGTAGGCTCTAAACCTTTTTTCCGTCTTTATTTTTTCTCCTTAGCGAAAGCAGCAAATGTCAAACAAGACAACATCAAAACGCGTTAATTTCGCAACGTCCAAAATACTGGAATATCCGGATCTTCTCGAGGTTCAGCTTAAGAGCTTCCGCGACTTCTTCCAGCTGGAGACCACCCCGGAGAGCCGCCGCAACGAGGGCCTCTACCAGGTTTTCCAGGAGATATTCCCCATCGAGGACACCAGAAACAATTACGAGCTCAAGTTCATAGACTACTTCATCGACCCTCCTCAGTATTCGATTGAAGAGTGCCTCGAACGCGGACTCACCTACAACGTTCCCCTCAAGGCGAAACTCCGCCTTTCCTGCACCGACCCGGATCACGAAGATTTCGACACCCGCGTCCAGGACGTTTATCTGGGCAACATCCCCTACATGACTCCTGCGGGAACCTTCATCATCAACGGTTCGGAACGTATCATCGTGTCCCAGCTGCACCGCTCCCCGGGCGTTTTCTTCGACCAGAGCATGCACGCCAACGGCACAAAGCTTTATTCAGCCCGTATCATTCCGTTCAAGGGCTCATGGATCGAGTTCGCAACAGACATCAACAATGTCATGTATGCGTACATCGACCGTAAGAAGAAGCTCCCTGTAACCACCCTGCTCAGGGCCATCGGTTACAATTCCGACAAAGATATCATCGACATTTTCGGTCTGGCCGATGAAGTTGAGGCCACTCCGGAGGTGCTCGAGGCAAACAAAGGCCGCGCCCTCGCCGCCAAGGTCCTCAAGACCTGGACGGAAGATTTCGAAGACGAGGACACCGGCGAAGTCATACCCATCGAGCGTACGGTTGCCATCGTTGAAAGAGGTGAAATCCTTGACGACGACACCATCGAGCGCATTGCCGATACCGGCGTGAAGACCATCCTTCTCCAGAAGGACGAGGTTGGCTCGGCAGAGTACGCTATCATCTACAATACCCTCCAGAAGGATCCCACCAATACGGAAATCGAAGCCGTGAACTACATCTACAAGCAGCTCCGCAACTCGGAACCGCCGGATGAGTCCACCGCCCGTGACGTTATCGAGAAGCTCTTCTTCAGCGAGAAGCGCTACGACCTCGGAAGCGTGGGACGCTACCGCCTGAACAAGAAGCTGGGCCTCACCACAGACCCTTCCGTTCGCGTTCTCACCAATACGGACATCATCGAGATTATCAAATATCTCATCCAGCTTATCAACTCGAAGGCTATCGTGGACGATATCGACCACCTGTCGAACCGTCGCGTCCGTACCGTGGGCGAACAGCTTGCAAACCAGTTCAGCGTGGGCCTCAGCCGTATGGCCCGCACGATCCGTGAAAGGATGAACGTGCGCGACAGCGAGCAGTTCAACCCCATCGACCTCATCAACGCCAAGACTCTCTCTTCGGTGATCAATTCATTCTTCGGCACCAGCCAGCTGTCCCAGTTCATGGATCAGACCAACCCGCTGGCCGAAATCACCCACAAGAGGCGTCTGAGCGCACTCGGCCCCGGCGGTCTTTCCCGCGACAGGGCCGGCTTCGAGGTCCGCGACGTGCACTACACCCACTACGGCCGTCTGTGCCCTATCGAATCTCCGGAAGGCCCGAACATCGGCCTTATCTCCTCTCTGTGCGTCTATGCCAGGATCAACAACCTCGGTTTCATCGAGACTCCGTACCGTCAGGTGAGCGGTGGCAAGGTGGACCTGTCGGACACCGGCTGGAAGTACATGAGTGCAGAAGAGGAAGAAGCCCAGCACGTGGCCCTTGCCAACGTGGGCATGTCGGACGACGGTCAGCTTCTTGACGACCGCATCCAGTGCCGTCTGGAAGCCGACTTCCCTCTGGTTACGAAGGAAGAAGTGAATTACATGGACGTGGCCCCGAACCAGATGGCTTCAGTGGCTGCTTCCCTCATTCCTTTCCTGGAGCACGACGATGCGCACCGCGCCCTGATGGGTGCGAACATGATGCGCCAGGCCGTTCCCCTTCTGAGCCCGGAAAGCCCCATCGTGGGTACCGGTCTGGAGGAGAGGGTCTGCATCGACTCCCGTACCCAGATTCTCGCCGCCGGAACAGGCGTGGTTACTTATGTGGATGCCAATGAGATCCGCGTGAAGTACGACCGCACCGCCGACGAGAAGTACGTGAGCTTCGCACCGGACGAGACCGTGTACAAGCTCCCCATCTGCCGCCGCACCAACCAGAGCACAACCGTTACCCTGAAACCTATCGTCCGCAAGGGCGACAAGATCGTTCCCGGGCAGGTGCTCACCGAAGGTTATGCGACGCAGAACGGAGAACTTGCGCTCGGCCGCAACCTGAAGGTGGCTTTCATGCCTTGGAAGGGTTACAACTATGAGGACGCCATCGTCCTCAGCGAGGAAATGGTG
>JAEEGI010013727.1_pt1 | contig 17154 bp, 16 predicted proteins | sample 8958751 | NCBI WGS metagenome assembly JAEEGI01 (sample SAMN16246545, study PRJNA631951) | gut metagenome | biome: gut microbiome; feature: rumen; material: KS-attached | host: Bos | place: Iran: Karaj | collected 2018-10
GGGGAGACCGGTCTTCAAGGGGGCAAGGCCGCAGGCGAACAGAGCGATATTGATCTGCGGGATGCTGTACTGCTTCCGCTCGATATAGTACTGCACCACCAGATCCGCTTTGCTGGCGCGCGTCAAGGCGTAGCCGGCCTTGCCAAGAAGCTTCTGCGTTTCGTCAAGATCCAGCTCCAGGCCCAGGGCCAGCTGAATGGCGGTGTTTTTGCCGGGCTGATAGTTTTTGACGTTGATGATCTTGTTGAAGAGCTGGCGGCTGATCTGCGCGCGGTGATAGACCGTGGAATCTTTCAGGCCTTTTTCGTCGATGAGGCTGATCAGATGTTCGGCAAAACCGGTCTCGGTCTGCTTTAAGAAGTCGTCCAGAGAAGCCGACTGCGGTGCGGCCGGAGAGGCGGCAGGCCGGGGGGCCGCCGGACGGGCGGCAAAGGAAGAAGACGGTTTGGCAGCCGTCTTTTTTTCTGCCTTTACGGCAGCCGGAAAAGCGGACGATTCTTTTTCGGCTTTGGAGGCGGCAGATCCCATGACGGCGGAAGCCGGACGGAAGTTCTGATAAGAAGCGCGCTCTTCGCGGACATCAAATCGTCTGCCGGGACGGGGCCGGGCGTATTCCTCCTCGTTCTGCTCCCGGACGTAATTTTCGTCAATAAAGCTCTTAACATCCGCAAACAGGCCCGAGGCCAACGAGAACGCCTTCCCGTTGAAGATCACCAGCGTGATCTTCATTTCATTCGTGAGAAGGAAATCCGTAAAGGCGCGGATGGCAATGCTTAAGGCCTGATCCATCGGAAAGCCATAGCTGCCGGCGGCCATGAGAGGGAAGGCCACGGAGCGGCAGCGCAGGCGCTTTGCCTCGGACAGCGCCGCATCGTAAGCCCGGCGCAGGAGGGCAAGTTCGTCGTGCGTCCCGTCCTGCCAGGCCGGCGAGACGGTATGCAGCACGTATTTGGCCGGCAGATCATACGCTTTCGTGCTCCGGCAGCCGCCGACCGGGATCTCCCCGATCTTTTTCCGCGCCTCCAGAAGCTTCGGTCCGGCCGCTTTATGGACGGCAAAGTCCGTTCCGGCGCCGATGACCGGCGCCGGATTGGCCGTATTCACGATGGCGTCCGCCGCCACCTTTGTGATATCGTTTCGAATGATCTCAAACGGCATGGAAACTCCTTTGTAAAAACCGTTTTAGAACCGGAAGGCAAGGGCCGGTCAGGTTTCAATCAGTCTGTTGCCGAAGCCAGCAGTGTCACAAAACGCTGCAGCTGCTTGTCGTAAACACTCCAGCACGCAGCGCCCCACCATTCATGGCCGTCTTCGAAATAGTCGGACCAGTCCGTTGTCCACTCGTACACTTCCAGTGCATCCGGTCCGGCCGGGAACAGAGCCGAATTGACCAGACGGAGGTCTTCCGGCGTATAGCCCGAGCCGTGCGGCGGTTCCAGAAAGGCGTACCAGTACGGGATCGGACCGCCGGTGTTATCGTTATCCCAATTGCTGCCGTAAACGGTGTTTCCCCATCTTTCTTTCCGCAGGATCTCCGGAACGAAGAGAAATGAGGAGGCGTCTTTCGGGACCGCGCGCGCCTTCTCCAAGTCACAGGTCCACGGTAACAGCAGCTTCGAGGCCTCTTTTCTCCGACGCTCCTCGGCGAGCGGTTGATCTTCCCAGCTTTCTTCCCCCGCTTTCCGTATGGCAAATTCTATGGCAGTTTTATGGGAGAGAAGCCTTTGATACGGCGCATCGTCCACCATGAGACAATACTCAATAATACAGCGGTCATATCTTCGGATCAGGCTGTAAAACGGATCTCCGGCGAGTTCACGCATGGTTCTCCTTTCACCGGGAAGGCCCGGCAGTTTGCTGCGGACGGAAGATCTCTCTCGTCCGGGGGACGCTTCAGTACATATCGAAATCCGCATACCACGACAGAACAACTGCCGCCTGCCCTCCGCGGGAATACACGGCCGCACGGTTTTCTGCTTCTTTCAGTGAAAACAGAAGGGGCTGGAGCGGATCCGCTTCACTGTGGAGAATGTGAGATACCAGTTTGTGCGTTCCCCACGAAGGAACCGTATACGCTCCCGCCCGGTCAAAGGCAAGCACGTAAAGCGGCCTGCCGAAACGGCAGTCTCTCCCGACCGAGGCGTCAGGCGAAGGATTGACCCAGACTGCCTTTCCGTCCTGGTACAGGGAGTGCCGCTGGTAGATGGTAATCACGTAGCGGCCGGCCGGGAACTGCCAGGCCCAGTCGCGCGTGAAGCGCTCTTTTTCCGAAAAGGTCGAAAAGCTATCGCCCGTTTCGGCTATAAACTCGCTTCCGTGCGTGTGCGCCTCAAACAGAAGACGGATATTCTCTTTACGAAAAATCTCCTCCAAAGCGCTTCTCCTTTATGCCAGAATCAGCAGGCGTTCTTCTCAATCTCTTCCGTCAGCTTTTCGATCTCGTCTACAATGGAACCGATGTAGTCGATGGTATCGAGCAGCGGCTGATCCGTCGAGATATCAATGCCGGCCAGCTTCGCCAGACCCGCCGGATCCAGGGTCGAACCGGCTTTTAAGACCTTCTTCCAGTCTTCGACGGCCGGCGCGCCTTCGCGCTCGATACGAAGAGCGGCCTGGGTCGCTACCGTGAGGCCGGCGCTGTAGGTATAGGAGTACAGGCCCATGTAGTAGTGCGGCTGGCGCATCCAGGTGAGTTCCGCGCCTTCGGTGAGCTCCACCGTATCGCCCCAGAAGAGCTCCAGGTTCTTTTTGAAGATCTCGGACAGCGTCTCGGCGTCCACGGAGCCGCCCTCGTCGATGATCTTGTACACTTCGCGCTGGTACCAGGCCTCGCGCAGATGCGTTACAAAGTTGTGATAGTAGGTGTTGCCGATCATGCAGGCCAGCACCCAGCGCTTGAAGCGCGGATCGTCGTTCGTCTTTAAAAGATGGTGCGCGAAGAGGATCTCGTTCATGGTCGACGGCGCCTCGATGAAGTAGCCGGAGACGTCGGTGTCGAAAAGAGACTGGTGCGAGTTCGCGTTGCGGAAGTGGCCGGCGTGGCCCAGCTCGTGCGCGATGGTAAAGACGTCGGACATGCGGTCGTTCCAGGAGAGCAGGATGAAGGAGCCGCGCCCGTAGGGCGAGGAGCAGAAACCCCCGGTGCATTTGCCCTGATTCTTCGCGAAATCGATCCAGCGGTCGCGGTAGGCCTCGTCGATCATGGAGACGTAGTCCTCGCCGAGGAGGGAAAGCCCTTCCCGGACCAGTTTATGCGATTCGGCGATGCTCACCTTCGGGTCGTAGTCCGGATCCAGCGGGAGTTTTAAGTCCGCGAAGGTCATCTTGTCCAGGCCGTAGATCTTCTGGATGAGCTTCGCATAGCGGCGCATGTGCGGTGCGAGATTTTCGGTGATCAGGTCGATCTGCCTATCGTACATTTCGCGGGTGACCTTCTGGTCGAAGAGCAGGTAGTCGAAGACGGATTCATAGCCGCGGATGCGCGCCTCCACCTTTTCCTGCGTGACGCAGGCGTTGTAAGCGGCAGCTGTTACGTTTTCGTACTGGCGGATCTTGTCGGAGAAGGCTTTGAAAGCGGCGCGGCGCACGTCGGTGTCGCGCTCGTATTCGTAATCATCCTCGAAAAGCGAGTAGCCGAGCGGGTATTCCTTGCCGTTCACCGTAAACGACGGGAACTTCATGTCCGCCAGCTTGGTGATGTTGTAGATTTCGTACGGGGTTTCGAAGCTCTGTGAGAAGGCGGCCAGCACGCGCTCGGTCTCCGGGGAGAGGGTGTGCGGCTTGGCGCGGAGGATATCTTTCAGATACCCTTTGGCTTTGACCGTTTTTCCGATGGCTTCCTCGATCACGCTTTCCGGCTGCGCCAGAATCTCGGAGCGGATAAAGGTCAGGCGGCTGAAGATCTCGGCGTCCATTGAACGGACGCGGCGGTCGCGCTCTAAGGCGGCGCCGTCGTAATAGTCGACTTCCACGGCCAGGCCGGAGTAACTGCCGATCAGACCGGCCAGCTTTTCGATCTCCTCAAATTCATCCAGGCAGGCGACGATATTGTCCGCCGTGGTGAGTTTCCCCTGATACCTGGCGCAGATATCGTCCGCCAGCGTTTTAAACTGCTCTACGGCCTCTTCAAAGGCCTCCTCGGTCGGGTAGATCAGGGACAGATCCCAGGTCTCCTCGACGGGTACGTCTTTTCTCATTAACGGTTCCATAACGTTCTCCTTATATAGAAAGTGTCCTATGTGACGGATCAATCCTCCGTTTCGGGTTTTGTCCGGCAGGTCTTTTTCTGCGGGCAGTCCGCACAGCCGCAGCCGCAGCCGCCCCGTTTTTTTCTTTTTATGACCGAGCGGAGCGCCAGCGCGGCGGCTCCCGCGATCAAAATGATTAAAATGATATCGACAGGTCCCATGCGATCCTCCTTACCCCAGTCCGAACGCCAGCCCGATCAGCCGAACGATCAGCGCCGCCAGCCAGGCGATGAGGCACTGCCCGAAGACCACGTACAGGGCCCACCCCCGGCCCAGCTCCCGGCGGATGGAGGCCGTCGCTGCCACGCAGGGCGTATAGAGCAGGCTGAAGACCAAAAGGCAGGCCGCGCTGAGACTGCTTAAGACCGTGGCGATGCCGCCCTCCGTCTCGAAAAGGACGCCCAGGATGGAGACGACGCTTTCCTTCGCGAGGAAGCCGCTGATGAGCGAGGTCACGATGCGCCAGTCGCCCAGCCCCAGCGGGGCAAAGAGCGGCGCCAGTAAGCCGGCGGTCTGCGCCAGCATGCTCTCGTGCGGATCTGTCACCGGGTCCAGGCGGAAGCTGAAGCTCTTTAAGAACCAGACCGCGATGGTCGCGATCAGGATCACCGAGAAAGCCCGCTGCAGGAAATCCTTGGATTTCTCCCACAGAAGCTGCAGCACGCTGCGCGGACTCGGCAGGCGGTAGTTCGGCAGTTCCATCACGAAGGGCACCGCCTCGCCCTTGAACAGCGTCTTTTTATAGATCAGCGCGATCAGGATCCCCATCAGGATCCCCAGCACGTACAGGCCGGTCATCACGAAGCCGCCCTGCTTCGGGAAAAACGCGTTCACGAAGAAGGCGTAGATCGGGAGCTTGGCGGTGCAGCTCATGAAGGGCGTTAAGAGGATGGTCATCTTGCGGTCGCGCTCGCTGGGCAGGGTCCGCGTGGACATGACCGCCGGCACGGTGCAGCCGAAACCGATAAGAAGCGGCACGATGCTCCGCCCCGAAAGCCCGAATCTGCGCAGGATCTTGTCCATCACGAAGGCGACCCGCGCGATATAGCCGCTGTCCTCGAGCAAGGACAGGAAGAAAAACATGGTCACGATGATGGGCAGGAAACTTAAAACGCTCCCGACGCCCTCGAAGATCCCGCCGATGATCAGGTCGTGCAGAACGTCGTTGACGCCGGCCGCCGTTAAGGCGCGGTCCGTCAGTTTCGTCAGCGCTTCGATGCCGGAGGCCAGAAGATCCTGCAGGAAGGCGCCGATCACGTTGAAGGTGAGGAAAAAGACCAGCCCCATGATCAGGATGAAGATCGGGATGGCGGTCCATTTGCCGGTCAGGATCGTGTCGGCCCGGCTGCTGCGCAGGTGCTCGCGGCTTTCCTTCGGCTTGATGACGCACTGCGCGCAGACCTTTGCGATATACAGGAAGCGCATGTCCGCCATGGCGGCGCTGCTATCGAGCCCCCGTTCCGTCTCCATCTGCAGCACGATGTGCTCCAGCATCTCCGTTTCGTTCTGATCCAGCTTGAGCTGCTCCAGGATGCGCCCGTCACCTTCGATGACCTTGCTCGCCGCGAAGCGGATCGGCAGACCGGCGGCGCGCGCGTGATCCTCGATCAGGTGGATGATGGCGTGCAGGCAGCGGTGTACGGCGCCGCCGTGCTCGTCCGGGCCGCAGAAGTCCTGCCGGCGCGGCTTTTCCTGATACTTCGCGATATGCACGGCGTGGCGGATCAGCTCGTCCACGCCCTGATTCTTGGCGGCGGAGATCGGCACCACGGGCACGCCCAAAAGGTCCTCCATCGCGTTCACGTCCACGGAGCCGCCGTTGCCGGCCATCTCGTCCATCATATTGAGGGCGACCACCATCGGGACGTCCATCTCCAGGAGCTGCATGGTCAGGTACAGGTTCCGCTCGATATTCGTCGCGTCCACGATGTTGATGATGGCCTTCGGCTTTTCCTTGAGGACGAAGTCACGGGAGACCAGCTCCTCGCTCGAGTAGGGCGACATGGAATAGATGCCGGGCAGGTCCGTGATCAGCGTGTTGTCGTAGCCGCGGATGGCGCCGTCCTTGCGGTCTACCGTGACGCCCGGGAAGTTCCCGACGTGCTGGCGCGCGCCGGTCAGCTGGTTGAAAAGCGTGGTTTTGCCGCTGTTCTGGTTGCCGACGAGCGCGAAGGAGAGGATCGTGCCCTCCGGGAGCGGATCGCCGCTGCCCTTCGGATGGAATTTTCCTTCCTCGCCCAGACCGGGGTGGAAGGCCTTTTTCTGACGGGCGGCTTTGCCCGCTTTTTTGTCTGTTGGCGCGGTCTTTCCGGGTTCCTTGTTCAGAGGGACCGGCTGCGTCTCCTCCTCGGATTTCAGCTCGGTCACTTCGATCTGCGCGGCGTCGTCCAGCCGTAAAGTCAGCTCGTAGCCGTGCAGGCGAAGCTGGAGCGGGTCGCCCATCGGCGCGTATTTGACGACCGTCACCTCCGTGCCGGGGATGATCCCCATATCCAGAAAGTGCTGGCGCAGCGCGCCTTCGCCGCCCACGGCAAGGACCCGGGCCGATCTTCCGATTTTCAGTTCTTTCAGCGTCATGAAGAAGCCTCTTTTCCGGCCGCCAGAAAAATCCGGTTAGCCGTCTCAAATAATACCATGAACCGGCCCGAAAATCTACTGCGTCAGAAACTGTTCCGGCGCGGATTTCTGTGATATAGTAAGAGCCGAAGAAAACACTTTATCATCCGGCGGCGGACGGACCCTGAAGGCCGCGGAGGAAGGCAGTCACATGAAGCAGTACGAAACGATCGATACCGGCGGGATCTCCTTTGTGAGCGCGCTGGACGGCGCCCCCGGCTGGTACTGGGGGATGGATTATACCGCAGGCGATCTGTATGAAGCGGAAGAACTGTACCGGGAGGGACACGCGGTCACCAGAAACCGCCTGATCTTCCTGCATTTTCCGGAGGGAAGTCTGCGGGAACCGGTGAAAGTCCTGCCGGGCCAGTACCTGGGCCAGCCGGTTTTTTACGAGGGAAGCTTCTGCTTCCCGCTGGTGGATTTCGGGCAGGAGACGGTCACGGTCTTTGGCTGGAAGCCGGAAGAAGGCGGAACGGAGGAAAACAGCCCCGCACCGACGGCAGAAGCGCCCGGTGAGCTTACCGAGCTCGTCCGCCTGCCGCTGTCGTCGGTGAAGGACTGCTACAACCTGCAGCTGACGGCTGCGCCGCTGACGCTTATCCGTCAGGGACACGAGCTGGATTTTCAGCTGATCTGGCCGGAGCAGGGCGATTTTGCCATTGCCCCGTCGGAATCCCTGGACAGCCGCGACGGAGACGTGCTGCTTTTTTCGAAGTGGTACGAGGACCCCGACTACCGGGAGGAGACCGTGATCCGCCGCATCCCGGACGGGAAGGTTTTAGCGCAGCTGCCCGGCAGCCTTTTTACCGCGCCGGACGGAAAGAAATGGGTGCTGAAATAAGGCGGCGGACGGGCGTGGTCCGGCACGGGAATTGTTCCCGCCGCGCGGGCAAAAGCTTGACACGGCCCCGCTTCCGCCGTAAAATCCTATCATAAAATAATCCCGTACAGAGGAACCAAACGTGAAAAGAGCGAACTTTATGCCTTACGAAGGGCAGGATCCGTTCATTTTTATCAGTTATGCCCATAAAAATTCCGACCGGGTCATCCCGATCCTGGAAAAGCTGCACGAAGCCGGCTACCGCGTCTGGTACGACGACGGCATCGCGCCGGGCAGCGAATGGCCGGAGTATATCGCCGAACACTTAAACGGCTGCCGGACAGTCATCTCCTTCGTGTCGCCGGAATCCATAGACTCGCCGAACTGCCGGCGGGAGGTGACCTACGCCCTTTCCAAGCGGAAGCCCTTCCTCGGGATCCTGCTGGAGGAGACGAAGATGTCTCCCGGCATGGAGCTGCAGCTTTCCGCGCAGCAGTGCATCCTGCGCCACAACTACCGGACCGAAGAAGAGTTCCTGAATAAGATCCTGACGGCCGAGATGCTGAAGCCGTGCCGGAGACCGGAGGAAACGGACGCGGTCCCGGCGGAAGCGCCCGCCGCAGGTCCGGCCGCTTATGCGGGAGGAGAAGAGCGGATCTCCGGGACGAATGCCGGCGCCGCCGGGAGCCAAATAAGCGCGGAAGCGGTAAAGCCCGCCAAGAAAAAGCTGAATCCGCTCGTCTGGATCCTTCCGGCCGCCTGCCTGCTGATCATCGCGGTTCTAGCCATCGCCGGCGTGTTCCGGGGAAAGGAAACGGATCCGACGGAAAGCAGCCGGAAAACCTCCGCGGCCGGTACGCAGGAAGCCGTAAGCAACGATACGAAGCCCGCGCAGACGGACCCGGTCCCCGTACAGACGGAGCCTTCGAAAGAAGCGCAGACGGCGGAGCCCGCTGCGACGACGGAAGCTCCCACGGAGCCGGAAACCACGGAAGCACCCCCGGAAGAGACGGAGAAGGAACCGCTTAAGGGCGAGCTGGAAAAGCTCATGTCCGTGACCATGGAAGAAGGCCGGGATTACGAACTGACAGCCGCCGGCGTGGCGTATCTGGAGGAAGCAAACGAGCTGCTCGGACTTATGGCTTACGACGGTGCCAGCGATACGGGAGCGCTCTATCCCAAGGGCGGCCTGTACGGTTCGGGCGAGGATTACGCAGGAAAGTATCTGATCGTTTCCCAAAACGGCAGCGAATATGAAAAAACGGCTGAGTCCCTGAACCGCTACGGCATCATCGATCCGAAGGGCCGGGAGATCCTCCCGGAGGAATACGCGGAGATCCTGGACTGCAACGAGTTTTACGCACTGTGCATCAAAGTGACGGAGGAAACGGCGGACCCGGAAGAGGCGGTCCTTTCCTTCTATGCCGATGCATTTGACAAAAACGATTCTTCCAATCAGAATGTGTATTTCAAAGGGGAATGGACGCTGGTCTCCTTAAAGACCGGTCAGCCCGTGCCGGGGTTCTCCGGAACCAAAGCCTCAGAATACGACGGCTTCAAGTACGGATCTGCTCTCTGCGGCGAACTGATCGAAACCAGCGACGGGAAAAGGTATATGCGGGCGGACGGAAGCCTGCTGCCGTCCGGCGCAGAAGTCTTTAAGAACGGCTGCTATACCGTGACGGAGCCCTCCAAAGGGACCCTGTACCGGGCAGACGGGACGGAAGTCTTCAGCTTTGACCCGAACGACAGCACGCTTTCGTATGATACAGGCGGCTACGGGTATTTTTCCGGCCGGAAGCTGGGCGACGGCTACGGCTACACGCTGTTAAATCAAAAGGGTCAGGCGGTATCGGCGGAGATCCAGGTGCAGGGCATCAGCGCACCCATGACGATCGGTCCCTTCCTGTTTGTCCGCAACGGATTCAGCCAGCCCTACCACGCGTACAGCCTGGACGGAAAGCTTATAACGGAGAAGGAAGTTGAGACCTTCGGCACCGCATACGACGAGCTTCACCGCGTTCTGAAGCTCAGAACTTCGGATGACGGCTGGCTGTTTGTCCGTGAGGACGGCGAGATCCTGGGCGAGTTTGACAAGAACGCGGCAAATATTTTCGATTTCTTCGTCGGCAAGACTTCCGCATATTACAACTTCAATACGAAGGAATATGAGATCAAGGGCTCGAAGGTTTGGAACAACGGCTGGCTCTCCGTCCGGAACGACGGCGGCAAGTACGATCTGGTCGACGTGTTTACCGGCGCCATGCTGATGCGGGGCTACGAACGGTACGTGGTCGTGCAGTCTCCCAAATACGGCACGGTCCTCGGCGCGGTCTACAACCAGACGATAGACGTATACGTTCTGAAATAAAACAGTTTCCGGGAGAGCGTTTTCCCGGAGACGGAAACGGATAAACATTTACGTGGAAGAATCAAAAAAGGACCCGGCGCGGAACAAAAGCAAAAAATCGCGCGCCGGCACGCCGGACAGCGCCTGGTATCCTGTCCTGTGCCGGGGCGTAAGGCTTTTCCTGCGCGGCCGCGTCAGCTATCGGTTTGAAACGAACGGTCTTTCCCTGCCGGACGGACCGGCGCTTTACGTGAGCAATCATCCTTCGTCGATGGACTATTTCGGCCTGGCCTGCCAGATCTGGCCGCGCCGGGTGGTCCCGATCGCCAACGAGTACTATTTCCGAAAAGGGCTTCTGAAAAAGCTGCTGCTGGGGATCGGCGTGATCCCGAAAAAGCTCTTTCAGGACGAAGGCGCGGTGATCCTGAAGGCGAAACGGACGGTCAAGGGTGGACACAGCCTCTATATGGCGCCGGAAGGCCGCATGTCGATCACCGGTGAGACCTATCCGATCATCGCGTCCGCCGGCTCCTTCGCGCGCTTTCTTGGCGTGCCGCTGGTGATCGTGCGGCTGCGCGGCGCGTACTTAAACAAGCCGAAATGGCGGCCGTTCTTCATCAAGCAGACCGTGCGGATGGAGCTGCGGGAGGTGATCCCGCCGGAAGAACTGAAAAAAATGACGCCGGACGAGGTGAACGAACGGATCTGCCGCGGGATCGAAAACGACGAATTCGCCTGGGCAAAAGAGAGCGGAACGGTCTTCCCGAAGAAAAACCTTCTTCAGGGGCTGCCGGACCTGATCTACCGCTGCCCCGCCTGCGGGGCGCTTTACGCGCTCAAAGCGGAGGACAACGTGCTTCGCTGCGGCGCCTGCGGCATGGAGCTGACGGCAGGCGAGGATTATTCCTTTGCGGAAAACCCGTACGGCTTCCGGAACGTCGCGGATCTGTACCACGCCCTGGAGGCGCGGGAGCTCCGGGAAGGCGGGCCAGACTTAAGCTGCGAGGTCACGGTGCGGCGCTTCCGGAAGGAAGAGGAGCAGAGCGGGAGCGGCACGGCGAAGCTGAATTCAGAGGGATTTTCCTTTGCCGGCGAGGTGGACGGCGAGCCGCTGTCCTTTGCGGTCTCCGCAACGATGCTGAAAGCCCTGCCTTTTTCCTGCGGGGAAGAGTTTGAAACCTATTTTGAGAACGATCTTTATTATTTCTATCCGACAGAGCACCGCGAGCAGTGCGCCCGCTGGGGCCTGTGGGGGGATCTGATGAGCGAAGCGCTCTACGCCCTGCCGGGCGGCGGAGCCGAAACGGAAAACGGAGGAGAAGCAAGATGAAAAAGGGATGGATATGGCTGATGATCCTTCTGGCGGCCCTGACGCTGGCCGCCTGCGGAAAATCGGACGGCAAGCTGCGCCACGCGGAGATCACCGTGAAAAATTACGGCGTGATCAAAGTGGAGCTGGACGCGGAGACCGCGCCGATCACCGTGGCGAACTTTATCAAGCTGGTACAGTCCGGCTTCTACGACGGCACGACCTTCCACCGCATCATGGACGGCTTCATGATCCAGGGCGGTGCCGGGAAGGACGGAAAATCCGCCGCGACGATCAAGGGCGAATTCTCCGCCAACGGCGTTCAGAATTCCATCAAGCACGTGGCGGGGGTCATTTCGATGGCGCGCGCCAACAGCATGAACAGCGCGAGTTCCCAGTTCTTTATCATGGTCGGCGACGCCCCGCACCTGGACGGTTATTATGCTGCTTTCGGGCGCGTGACGGAAGGCCTGGATATCGTTCGGAAGATCGCGAAGGACGCGAAGCCGACGGACAACAACGGGACGATCCCGAAGGATCAGCAGCCGGTGATCGAAAAGATCGTGATCACGGACTGAGGCGGGAGCGGAAAGAAAGCTCCCTTTCTTCCAGAAGCACGCCTTCGGCATTATACAGGCGGATCTGCGCGGGGTATTCCCCGCGCGTTTTCGTGTAAAAAGCATTCGTGGCGATCAGATCCGCCATCCGATCCTTGTCTATGCTGAACCACAGCTCTTTCGTCAGGGGCACTTCGAACGTAAACCAGGCGGCGTCTCTCCGGTCCGCAGAGAGGGTCACCTCGTAACGCTCCGAAAGCGTAAAGTGCAGTTCGGCGCGGGCGGCGGAGACTCTGTCCGTAAAGAGGAAGACGGGCAGCATCCGGACGTACGTGGAACTCGGCCGGTAAGGCAGAAGAGCCGTCGTCTCCATCGGCAGGACGGTCAGCAGGAAGCCGTCGGTCTTTTCCCGGCGGACAAATACGCCGTCCGTGGAAGAAGTACCGGTCCCGAGGTAATAAGTATAGAAGAGGATCTCGTCCCCGGCGTCCGCAACGAGCAGTTTCTGATAGCCGGCGGGGACCCAGTCCGAAGGGAGCGTGACGATATCCAGAACGGAAGCCGGCCCGACCAGATTGGCTTTCTCCGCGCGGCGGAAAGCGCTTTCCTCGCTCAAGGGCGGCGCGCCGGCAGCCAGATAACAGAAAAACAGAAGGAGAGCCGTCAGAATAAGATCCAGAAGCACCCGGGCGGGACGCGGGATCCGGTTCAGGAAAAGTTTGAGCTTCTTCATTTTACGCCTCCTCCTTTCAGATCCACCCGCAGACGCAGGTCGCGGCCGGCCAGATCGTAGCGCAGCTCGATCCAGTCCGCTTCCTGCGAGCAGTAATTGGTCAGCCACAGAGACCAGCGCACGGTGCCCAGCCCGGAAGAGGAATAGGGGTTGCCGGCCAGAACCTGATCTTCCGGATCCCTGTAATCGGTACGGTTGAACGCCTTATACACCTGTCCGAGCGAGTCCACGGCGTAAAACTCCCGGAGGATATCGCTTTCCTCCGCCCAGGGAAGGGGATTGGAAACTTCGACCATGAGATAGAAACTGCAGTCCGTGCTGCCGTCTTTTCCGCTAAAGATCCATTCGGCGGCGCGGGTCAGGATAAAGGTATAGCCGTCCGAGGAGGCTTTGCTCATCGGTTTGGCGAAAAAGACGCGTTCACCCGTTACGCCGCCGGTTGCCAGGCGATCCTCGAAATCAATTAAAAAATGATTGAACTCGGGACTGACAGCGGAAACATAGCGCTTTGTCCGGGAAATAAAACGCGGCAGGTATAAAAGCGCCAGGACGAGCGCCGCGATCAGCACCGCGCGGACCGCTTTCAAGGCATAGCCCCAGAAAGGGCGGTGCACCGCCTGCAGCTGGCGCGCGGTCTCCGCCGCGTCCCCCATTTCGGCAAGGACCGCGGCTTCCGCCGCCTGCTCCTTTTCGCCGGCCGAAAGATACTCCTCATAGAGTTCTTCCATGTGGCCGTACAGCTCCTCCTCGATGCGCGGCCGGTCCGCCTTGAAGCGGACCCCCTGCACGGCCTTCCGGCACCATTTTTCAAAGGAAAGGATCTTCATCTTTTTACCCCAGAGAGGGAGCCGCCGCCCCCAGCACCGTATTTACGCCTTCGGAAAAAAAGCGCCATTCCCGGATCTTTTCCTGAAGCCGCTGCGCGCCTTTCTCGCTCAAGTGATAGTAGCGGCGCTCGCGGCCCGCCGGCGTCGTTTTATCGTAAGCCTTCACGTCGCCGGACTTTTCGAGCGCGTGCAGCAGGGGATAGAGCGTGCCTTCCTGCAGCTCGAAGACGTTTTCGGAGCGGCGCTTTAACTCCCGGACCATTTCGTAGCCGTATTTGTCGCCGTCGCTTAAAAGACTTAAGATGAGCATCGCGTTGCTTCCGCTGAGCAGTGTTTTTTCGAATTTCATGGCAGATCTCCTGTGCCTCGAGTATCTATGCATACAGTTTACATCGACAGTCAAGGTATGTCAAGGGGAGATCCGGCTTTTTCTGCAAAATTTATAGCGGAGTTTTTCCGGAAATGCAAAACGGCCGTTCCTTCCCGGGGAAACTTGTGGTATGATGAAGGCGAAGCATAGTTTTTGACACGGAAAGATCCATCGGGAGGCAGAAAAATGGAAGAGTTTATGAATAAAGTCATCGATATGGGCGCGACTTCCGGCGGCAAGATTATCATGGCGATCCTGGTGCTGGTGGTCGGTCTGCTGCTGATCAAGTTCATCATGAAGATCGTGAACCGGCAGCTGGAAAAGTCCAAGATGGACCACACGGTGAAGACTGTTCTCGGGAAGGTCGTCAAGATCCTCCTTTACGTGGTGCTCGTGGTGGGGCTGATCGAGATCCTCGGCGTTCCGATGACGAGCGTCGCCGCCCTCATCGCTTCCGGCGGCCTGGCGGTCGGCCTCGGCTTTCAGGGCGCCCTGGCGAATCTGGCGGGCGGCTTCCTGATCCTGATCTTCCGGCCGTTCAAGATCGGCGATTATATCGAAGCCTCCGACGCGGAAGGCATCGTCCGCGACATCAGCATCTTTTATACGAAGCTGCTGACGCTGGACAACCGGACGGTGCTGATCCCGAACGGCGACCTGATGAGCGCGAAGGTCACGAACCTTACCGCGGAGCCGATCCGCCGGATCGATCTGGATTTCAAGATCACGAACGACATCGACCAGGACTTCGTCCGCGACGTTCTTCTCGCGGCGGCGCAGCAGAGCCCGGGCATTCTGCCGGATCCCGCGCCGTTTGCCCGCCTGACGGCCGTCGACGACGATACCTACATCTTCACGGTCAGAGGCTGGTGCGAGACGCCGCATTACTGGGATTCGTATTTTGACCTGATCGAGACCTGCAGCAAGGCGCTGGCCGATAACGGCATCGACGATCCGGAGGAGCGCATCGCGGTCCGGCTCGTCGGCGAAGAGGCGGAAGAAGAGGAGAAGAAGTAAAGGCGCGGCGGCAGCGCAAGAAAGCGTTTTACAGGAAAATGCCCGCGAAAAAAAGGAGCTCAGAGGGGCGGCCCTCATAAGACAGTTTTATAGTTTTCAGGAATGGCATGATCTTCGGGTCATGCCATTTCCTGCATCATCCGTTCACTCAGCGGGATGAATCCAATCAGATCATAGCAGATATGGATGCTCTGGCGGCGTTTTCCGCTGCTTTTATCAGGAGCCCCGACATAGATTGCCTTTATAAGCTCATGAGCTGCGTAAGGCGTTAATTCGGTCATTTCCGCGTACTTTCTGATCTTCTGAATGAATGAGTCAAGATTGCCAAGTTGTAGAGAGCGCATCAGTTTCTGGGGGAATCGCTGGACGTCCAGCATGACAACGGCAGAAAAAATGCAGGAAGTCGAAAAAAAGTCCTCGTCGCCTGTTTACTTTTTTTGAAAATCTGCTAATATATAAACAGGAGGAGGTCTGGGCTATGTTTAGTAAGAATCTAAAATACTATCGTTTGAAAAACCAATTATCGAAAAAAGCCCTTGCCGAAAAGATTCATGTTTCTGCTATGGCCATCACTAACTATGAAGATGGCTCTCGTAATCCGAGCATGGAGATTTTGTCTGCACTTGCCGATGTGTTAGGAGTTCGTATTTCTGACTTTCTGGCTGTTCGAAATGACAAGCTCGTCTTTCAGCATGCAGAATTTCGAAAAAACGCATCATTATCTCAAACGCAACAGGAATTCATTAAGGAGAGCGTCGAGGAATACTTTGGCCGATTTATGACCGTTGTTGAAGTGCTTGGTGGCGAAGTTTTACCAGATGCGCCGGATTGTCATTCTTTGCGCCTCTCTGATGATAACGAAAAGAATGCAACTCAATTGCGGTTGCATCTTGGATTCGCGCCTGATGGACCAATTGAGGATTTGATAGGAAAACTAGAAAACAAAGGCATTCTGGTTTTTGAATGTCCTGTTGGAAATTCAAAGTTTTCCGGCATGAACGGTTTTGTAAACGGAAGGCCGTATATTGTTTTTAATCCAAGTATGAGTGCAGAACGTAATCGGTCCACTTCAGTGCATGAACTCGCCCATTTAATGTTTAATTGGCCAGATGATATGTCAGAAAAGGACATTGAAGAGCACGCAACTGCAATTGGAGGAGCTTTTTTGTTCCCGAAAAGCGACGCAATTCGTGAACTGGGAATAAGGCGCACCTCTGTAACGAGGGATATGTTGCTCGTGGCGGAAGAATATGGCATCTCCATGATGATGCTTGTTACCCGGGCTAAACTCTGTGGTATTCTTTCCGAGTCCACTGTAAAACGTTTCTACGTTGCCGCCTCCCAAGCAGGATGGCGTACGGCGGAGCCAAGCAGAATTGAACCAGAACACCCCACCTTATTCGACCAATTGGTATTTCGGGCTGTAAATGAAGAGGAGGTCAGCGTCCAACGAGGCGCTGAATTGTTGCAGCGTCCCTACACCGATGTTTTGGCCATGAGAAAGTTTAGCGAGGTGTAACTAGGTGCAATTCATCAGTAGCGACACTAGCGTGTGGATTGATTTCTCCACTATTCATCGAATTCAATTGCCTTTTCGGCTTCCGTACACATACATCATGAGTAAGGACGCCGTTGTGGATGAACTATTATCTCCGCCCGGTCTCGGCGAAGAATTAATGACATGTGGATTAGTTCCTGTTGATATAACTATCGAAGAGTTCTTTCTTGCACAACGGTACGGATCTCGTTACACTCGCCTATCTACTTATGATCGCATTGCGTTAGCTATCGCAAAAGAGCGTAAAATAATCCTTCTTACAGGGGACGGGGCTTTACGAAAAGCTGCTATACGAGAAGATGTCACCATTATGGGTACGCTTGGGATTCTAGATCGTTTACGCTCTGATGGACATATAGATGATGCAGAGCTACGATACTGTTTGGAACAGCTTAAGGAAAATAATGGCGGTGTGATTCGGCTTCCAAAGGCTGAGATCGATAGGCGGCTGGCCATGTTGCTTGAAATTGAATAAGAAAAATGGTCGACTGTATCTAAACAACGTGACAACGTTATGACAACAACCCGGCAGATAGCCCATGTTTTTAGGCTAATCAGAACACCTGGAATATTGTATTCAACAAAACTAACCAAATATGCTTAGTAAAACTCCTTCTGGAGTCGAGTGGGAGTGATACACTTTAGTGTTTTGAAAAGTGCTGAATTGTCATTAATGGCTTGAAGCAGCAGGCATTCTACGGAGTGCCTGCTGCTTTCTGTTATCACCAATGATACCGATAGGATAAT
>JAEEGI010013730.1_pt1 | contig 17151 bp, 13 predicted proteins | sample 8958751 | NCBI WGS metagenome assembly JAEEGI01 (sample SAMN16246545, study PRJNA631951) | gut metagenome | biome: gut microbiome; feature: rumen; material: KS-attached | host: Bos | place: Iran: Karaj | collected 2018-10
CTCACCAAGGCCTTCACCCTCAGTTTCGCCGATGCCCGCACAGTGGCTCAGAGCGACTACTTCGGTATCGTCAGCGGCAACGATGTGGAGAACAAAGTGACCAAAGCCGGCTTTACATGGAAGGACAGCCCCAACGTCAACGCCCCCATCATCAACGAGTATCCCGTCACCATGGAATGCGTAGTGGTGGACATGCAGGAGCGTGAGGACGGCGGCGCTTTCGTCGTTGGCCAAATCGTCAACGCCTCAGCCGATTCGACCGTTGTCACCAACGGCAAAATCGACATCAAGAAACTCAACCCCCTGGTGTGGGACGGCTCAAGCTTCAACTACTACACCGTCGGCGACAGCGTAGGAAAAGCCTGGAACAGCGGCATGGCGCTGAAATAGTCAACCCCTCTAAAAGTAACGTCAAATCGGGGCATCCCTTACTGCAAGGGATGCCCTTTTTCAACCCGATGCTAATGAGCACGGTAGAGCTGCAGAAGGTTGAGCTTTGACCACTTGGTCAACTTAATGCCGGTGTCGGTGCACGTAGCATCGTAGTTCATCACACGTCCGGCAAGTGTTGCATTGACAAAGGCGCAGAATCCGTCGATAGTTTGTGGCAACGCAGCGGCCATTTCGTGTCCATGATCTTCGTAACGAAGAATCCAATAGCTATAGTCGTTCCTCTTGAAAACACGTGCCACCCGGTTGGCGCCAAACAGGGCTTTGCCCAGCGACCCACGGAACGAGTTGTAGTTGACAATGCGGTCCGCCGTACCATGGAAGAAGCAGGTGGGAGCCGGAGGAACAGCATACTTGAGCTGACAGGCCGAGCAATAGAGCCCACCGGCATAGGGGACCACAGCGGCAGGTCTGAAACCTGCAGGCAAGGCTGCGGCCGGGGGAAGGGAGTTGCAGCGGCAATAGTCGGTTTGGAGCACTGTGATAGCCCCTGCACTGCTGCCCGACAGAATGATGCGTGACGTGTCGATACCCAGCTCATCAGCATGGTTGCAGAGCCATGCAATGGCCTCGGAACAGTCCTCGACAGCATAACTGATAGCTGTGTCGAAGAGTGTGTGCATCTTGAGCAGGGGCACCTTTTTGGCATGTTTCAGGTAAAGCCTGTAGTCGATGGCTACGACGATAAATCCACGGTCGGCAAGCGATGTGCAGCAGTTGACCATGTGCTCATTGTTGCGGGCGCCGGAGATGAAACCACCGCCGAAAACATAAAGCACGCAGGCATGGTCGGCCCGGGGATTGGCAGGATGGTAAACGTCCAGTTTCAACTCCGTGGTGTCGCGCTGACAGAATGTGAAAGTCTGCTGGGCATGCAGGCATACCGAGAGCAGAAGCGTAACAGACAATAGTAGACTCTTTTTCATAAATGGTGTATTATATGTTAGAAAATGCAAAAATACGTTTTTTTTTTGTATCTTTGCAAATTCAATTATCAATCAATTCGAAAGATTATGAGACTGAAAACTATTCTGTTTGTCCTCGTTGCCTGTATGGTCATGGAGGGTTGCGAGAAGGTGGATACAGATATATTTCGCCGTCCCTTCATCGTCGAGGGCGATTTTGACCCGGTATGGGGTATACCTGCCGCCAAGTGGACCGTTACAACGAGTGAAATACTTGGGGTGATAGACTCAATGGCGCATTTCGATCTGTATACCAACGATGATGGTATCATTTCACTTCGATATGCCAAAACCGTCCACACGGTATTTGACTATTCGATTGTCACAGATGACGACAGCAAAAACGGTAGAAAAGGCGAGCAAGACTCTGTGCGTGAATCTCAAATCATCACCGGGATGCTGAAGTTTGATTTCTTCAGCGACATGCGCGACTGGGACGATGACGACTTCAAACTGAGCGGCCTATATACCACAGTGAAGGGCTTTGTAAAAGGGTATTACAAAGACACAGTAACGTTGTATAACCATGGTCTGAAGGTGTATTTCGACTCGATGTTCATTTCTGTTGGCTGCAAAGACGGTTCCGAAATGGTCATCCCACTGACGGAGAGGCCTTTTGAGGTAGACGAACACGAGCTAGCTGCTGGCGACACGCTCTACATTATGGACAACTACGACATTACTTACATAATGCCTCACAAACCTGAATATGCAAGCTATTCAATCCGAATGACGACGGTAATGCCTTCGGACAACTGGGACTCGACATACATGCACTTGCTGCTGCATGAGATAGGCTTGGACAGTATCACCCTGTCTACCAACTGCAATCTCGATGTTCCCATGCAGTTGTGGTCCGAGAATAGGATTTATGAGGACACCATCGAGTGGACTTTGCCTGCTTCTATTGCCGACTCGGTGCTCGATGAGGTAGAACGTTTTCTCAACCTCGACTCGACAAGTTATATAGTGATTGAAGCCAATAACTCACTTCCGGCCTCGCTAAAATTGAATCTTGCCCTGCTGGGTCATGACACTTACCGCTTGTCGGACAACATCCTGCCCGAGAGCGCTGAGATAAAGGAAGCTCCCGTCCGCTATCTGCCTGCTACCGACACTTATGCCTCTTCGGGATTCGCTCACAGCTCGTTCGTCATACCCATCGACAACCGGTTGCTGAAGATGCTGCGTGAGACCTACTACCTGCATTATCGCGTGGCATTCAACACCTCTAAAATTGGTACTACCGGGGAGTTTCCACACGTGACAGTATTTGACACCAACCGCATCGACTTAGAAGCCAAAGTGGTGCTGGCACCCCATATTCACTTTAGTTCTGACTCCATTAAAATCGACCGTGAGCCATGAGGAAAGTTAATACAATCGTAGCTGTGGCTGCCCTAATGGCTTTCGCCGCAATGGGCGGAAAGGTAAAAGCCCAATCGTTGAGCGACAACGGTATTTTCTATCACGCATTCTCTTCCCCGTGGAGCAGCAGTCTCAACCCTGCCATGTTCCCCGAAACGGCCAAATGGTATGTTTCGGTGGCCAGAACCAATGCCGACATCTCTCTTCCATTCTCATACAATGACTTGAACCTGAAGTATGACCCCGTCCGCAATGCGACGGTATTCAATGTCACCGATTTCCTGCAGACCATGGCCGACCGGCAATGCCGCTTCAGTACAAACGCTGACATGAACCTGCTGGGCGTAGGATTCTCGATAGGGTCACATCTGCATCTCATGCTAGACGCAGGGATAAGGTCCAACAGTACCGTCACACTGCCTTTGGAACTGACCAGAATTGTGACCGAAGGCAATCTGAGCCAAAACCGCCATCTCGACCTCGGCACCACCATGTTGGCGCATTATATGGCCTATGGCCACGTGTCGGCTGGCGTTGCCTACGAGTTCACCGGGCTGCCCCTGACCCTCGGAGCCCGCGTCAATCTGCTCGACGGCCTTGCTATGGCTTCGGTGGACAAACTGGCAGTGGATATCTCTACCGCCTCCGACACCTCGAGCCTTAATCTCTCACTCGACTACCTGGTTCACTCTGCCGGATTGGCCTTCCTCACCATCAACGAGAACAACAAGCTTGCTTTTAAGCATAAACTAGCTTTTCCGAACAACTTTGGCGTCACCTTCGACCTTGGTATGAAGTTCAAACTGGAGAATTTCGAAATCAGTGCAAGCCTTATCGACTGGGGCCCCGGCATCACCTGGAACGACAGTTGCATTACGCTCAAACCCAAGTCGAGCGACAACACCATCCACTTCGAAGGAATTGAAATCGGCCGCCTGTCCGACTCAACCTATTTCAGACAATGGGCAGATTCGCTGATAAATATGATTGACTACAAAGCTGAGAGAAGACCTTTCAGCTACACCCCGCCTACACGTATGTTCGTCGGTTTATCCTACTCACTCTTCAACATGCTGAAGGTGGGCTACCTCTTCCACGGCGAGTGGGAGAGCGGCTGGTTCAACCACTTTGGCGAAGGCAACTTCCGTTGCAACAACTCCCTGTCGCTTAACTTCAATCTGTTCAACTGGCTCGAGCTCACCGCTGCCAACTCGCTCTCATACGACGGCAAGACGTGGAGTTTCTTCAATCCCGGCATGTCCATCAGTGTCAATCCCGGTGCACGGACCCAATTATACGTTGCCGTCGACTATGTCTCAAGCCTCATGCTCTCGGAGATGAGGGCGGCACACATCTATTTCGGAATCAATGTTTACGGACTAAGATAACGCACAACAACAACACATAATGAGCAATATAGTAGCTATAGTGGGGCGCCCCAATGTCGGTAAATCCACCCTCTTCAACCGTCTGACCGAAAGCCGTCAGGCCATTGTGGATCAAACCTCTGGTGTTACCCGCGACCGCCAATACGGCAAATCCGACTGGAATGGAAAGCACTTCTCCATCATCGACACCGGCGGATACGTGATGGGCGGCGACGATGAATTTGAGACAGAGATACGCAAACAGGTACAACTGGCTGTCGACGAGGCAGACATCATCCTTTTCCTTGTCGATGCCCGCGAAGGCCTGACCCCAATGGACGAGGACGTGGCCTCCATGCTCCGCAAATGCACCAAGAAGGTGCTCCTCGTGGCCAACAAAGTCGACAATGCCAAAGAGATGGACAACCTGGCCGAGTTCTACGCCCTCGGTCTTGGCGACCCCTACCCCATTGCCGGCATTAGCGGAAGCGGTACCGGCGACCTGCTCGACGCTGTTGTCGAGGACTTCAGCGAAGGCGAGCCCGACCAAGCCGACACCCTGCCACGTATCGCCGTGGTCGGCCGTCCCAATGTAGGCAAGAGTTCGTTCATCAACTTCATCACCGGACAGGAACGCAACATCGTAACCCCTATCGCCGGCACCACACGCGACAGCATCTATACCCGCTACAACATGTTCGGATTCGATTTTAACTTTGTCGACACCGCCGGCCTTCGCAAGAAGTCGAAAGTGAGTGAAGACCTGGAGTTCTATTCCGTCATGCGCAGCGTCCGCGCCATCGAGAACAGCGATGTCTGTATCCTGATGCTCGATGCCAGCCAAGGGCTGGAGGTGCAGGATCTGAACATTTTCTCCCTCATCCAGCGCAACAACAAAGGCGTGGTGATTGTGGTCAACAAATGGGACCTCATCGAGAAAGACAACAAGACCCACAAACAGTTCGAAGACCTTATCCGCAGCCGCATCTCCCCCTTCGAGGATGTCCCCATCGTCTTCACCAGCGTGCTGAACAAGCAGCGCATATTCAAAGTGTTGGAGACCGCCAAGCAAGTGTATGAATCGCGCTCGCGCCGCATCTCCACCAGCGAGTTGAACGACAAACTGCTCCCCATTGTCAAAGAGCAGAATCCCCCTCCCGCTGTCAAGGGCAAATGGATAAAGATAAAATATGTCACCCAGTTGCCGACACCCTATCCCCAGTTTGTCTTCTTCTGCAACCTGCCTCAGTACATCCGCGACCCCTACAAACGCTTTGTCGAGAACAGGCTCCGCGAGATGTGGGATTTCCACGGTGTGCCCATCAGCATCTACTTCCGCGAAAAATAAATACAACTTCAAACATCCAAATCCGATGAAATCAATATCCATCCCTGCAACACTCGTCTTCGTCGCAGCACTGGCCCTGGTCACCTCGTGCCACCACGTCCGCGAAGAGGTGATACAAAGCTATCCCAATGGCAAACCCATGCTCGTCTTTCTGGTAAAGGGCGACAAGAAGTCTCCCACCCGCGTGGGCGAGCGCATGTATTACGAAAGTGGCCAGCTCCAATTCGAGAAGAAATTCAGCGGCAAGCCCGAAGTACCCGATGGCATCTGGCAATACTTCTTCGACAACGGCCAGCTCTTTGCCAGCGGCGACTTCAGCAGCCGACACGATTTCGGCTCCAACTGGTCGTTCTACAACCGCAACGGTGGTTCCTACTACGACGGCAAACTCGACTCGGTATATGTCACCGACCTCGGCACCTTCGGCACTCCCAGCACTGTGGTTTTCTGTTCCGGCCAGCACCAGGACGTCATCCAGTTCTACAGCAACTACACCGTCCGCAGCACCGAGCGCCTCACCAACGGCATGCGCAGCGGCCGCGTCATCTTCTATTTCCCCAACGGCAATCCACAGGTGGAAGCCAACTTCGCCGACGGCCTTGAAGATGGACCTTACACCGTCTACCGCGAAAACGGCGTGCCCTACTATCAAGGCACTTACAGCAAAGGTCAGCGTGTAGGCATCTGGGAATTCTACGACGAAGAAGGAAACCTCGACAACACCGTCGACTACTCCGCCAAAAGCTCCAACAGCAAATAATACCCTGCCGCCGCCACAACTCAGCTTAGCCACAACCCAACGCCACCCCCTGCGACTACCATGAACCTCATCCTCGACAACCCCATCTACCGCATTGTAGGCACCACTGCCGACGCCCTCGGTGTGCAAGCCTATGCCGTGGGCGGCGTGGTACGCGATCACTTCCTCCACCGTCCCTGCACCGACATCGACATCGTCTGCCTCGGCAACGGCATCGAACTTGCCCAAGCCACTGCCCGTTCCATCAATCCCGACATCCACGTCTCGGTATTCAAAAACTTCGGCACCGCATCCTTCATTTATCGCCAAGGCGACACCCTGTGGCAGATAGAATTTGTCGGCGCCCGCCGCGAGAGCTACCGCCGCGACAGCCGCAAGCCCATCGTGGAAGACGGCTCCCTGCAGGACGACCAGAACCGCCGCGACTTCACCATCAACGCAATGGCCGTATCCCTCAACAGCGACACTTTCGGCCAGCTGCTCGACCCCTTCGGCGGCATCAACGACCTCGACCAAGGTCTCATCCGCACACCCCTCGACCCCGACATCACTTTCAGCGACGACCCCCTCCGCATGATGCGCGCCATCCGATTCGCCACTCAGCTGCAGTTCCGTATCCTCCCCGAAACCCTCGACGCCATCACCCGCAACGCCGAACGCATCCATATCGTCTCCGCCGAGCGCATCACCACCGAACTCAACAAAATCATCCTCTCCCCTGCCCCCTCCCTCGGTTTCAAACTGCTGCAGAAAACCGGCCTCATGGCCATCATCTTCCCCGAATTCAGTAACCTCAAGGGGGTCGACACTGTAGGCTCCCATGGCCACAAAGACAACTTCTACCACACCCTTCAGGTTCTCGACCACGTGGCCGCCCACAGCAACAACCTCTGGCTGCGCTGGGCCGCCATACTCCACGACATCGGCAAACCCGCCACCAAACGCTACGATGCCAAATTAGGATGGACCTTCCACGGCCACGAAGTGAAGGGCAGCCACATGGTGAAGAAAATCTTCACCCGCCTGCGTCTCCCCCTCGGACCTGAGATGAAATACGTCGAGAAGCTCGTCATGCTCCACCTGCGGCCTATCATCCTGGCCGAAGACCAAGTCACCGACTCCGCCGTCCGCCGCCTCCTCTTCGACGCTGGCGACGACGTCGACGACCTCATGACCCTTTGCCAAGCCGACATCACCAGCAAGAACGAGGAGAAAGTGCGCCGCTACATGAAGAACTTCCAGCTTGTACGGCAGAAGCTCGTCGAACTTGAAGAGCGCGACCGCATCCGCAACTTCCAACCCCCGGTCAGCGGCATCGACATCATGCAGACTTTCAACCTCACCCCCTGCCACGAGATTGGAATAATCAAGGACGCCATCAAGGACGCCATCCTCGACGGCATCATCCCCAACAACCGCACCGCCGCATGGCAGATGATGCTCGACAAAGCCGCCGAACTCGGTCTCCATCCCGTCGATGGACACTCCACACCCACACCCGTCACCCCTACCGCCGACAGCTCAAATACCGACAACCATCAAAACCCTTAAACTCATACTCGGCCCCACTGCAGCCGGCAAAACCGCCCTCGCCATCCGGCTTGCCCGCGAGCTGAACACCGAAATCATCTCGTGCGACTCGCGCCAGTTCTACACCGAACTCGACATCGGCGTCGCCCGTCCCTCACCCGAAGAACTTGCCGCCGCGCCCCACCACTTCATCGCCTGCCGCTCAGTCACCGACCCTTTCAACGTCTTCACCTATCAGGAGGAAGCCATCGCCCTCATCACCCGCCTCTTCCAAACCCACGACACCCTCATAGCCGTAGGTGGCAGCGGACTCTACATCCAAGCCCTCTGCCACGGAATTGCCGTACTGCCCGACCCCGATCCTGCATTGCGGCTCAAACTGCAACAGCAGCTCCAAACCGAAGGGGTCGAAAGCCTCCGCGCCATGCTCCGCAACCTCGACCCCGACTACTACCACACCGTCGACCCCGCCAATGGTGTCCGCATACAGCGCGCACTCGAAGTCACCCTCACCTCCGGCATACCCTACAGCCGCCTCGTCAACCAGCCGCCAGCCCGTCGCCCCTTCAATATCGAGCAGATCGTCGTCACGCACCCCCGCGAGCTGCTACGCCAGCGTATCGACCGGCGTGTCGACCAGATGATGCTCCTCGGACTCGAAGAAGAGGCTCGCCGCCTCTACCCACTCCGCCATCTCACCCCCCTCAACACCGTGGGCTACAAGGAGTTTTTCACCCTTTGGCAGGCTTGTGGCGACACCCCCTTTGCCCTCTCCCAAAGCCAGCGCACCGTAGTGGCCGACACCATCCGCCTCAACACCTGGCACTATGCCAAGAAACAACTCACCTGGCTCAAAAAATTCACCAGCCAGCCGCAGCCGAACCTCGTTTAACATTAGGGTGCCAATACCTCCAAACGCAAAAAAAGAGACCGCCGAAGCGGTCTCGCACATTGATTCTGGGTTTCAAACTACTCAAAACGATGGAGGTAGTCATTCAGCACACCCTCCAACTGTTGTTTGTCCTTAAAATAGTTATAGGTGCTGATTTTCAGCTCCTCGCAAGCCTCTTCGTCACACACCACAATGCCGTGGCGGTGCATCTGCAGCATGCTGGCTGTCCACATGTGGCTGACACCCTCCTCAATCATGTGCCGCAAAGCGCGTGACTTGGCCGGGCCGTTACACATAATCATCACCTCCTGGGCGTCCATCACCGTTCCCACGCCAACCGTAAGAGCCTGTTTGGGCACCTTGGTCACATCGCCATCAAAGAAACGGCAGTTGGCCTGGATGGTGTTGGTGGTGAGCGTCTTAATGCGTGTACGTGAGGAAAGACTGCTGCCCGGTTCGTTGAAAGCGATATGGCCGTCGGGACCAATGCCGCCCATAAACAGGTCGATGCCGCCCGCCTGGGCAATCATCTCCTCATAATGGGCACACTCTGCAAGCAGGTCGGGAGCGTTGCCGTCGAGGATGTGCACGTTCTCCTTCTTGATGTCGATGTGGTTGAAAAAGTTCGTCCACATAAAGCTGTGGTAACTCTCCGGATGGTTGACATCCAGCCCAACATACTCATCCATGTTGAACGTGACAACATTCTGAAAACTTATTACCCCCTTCTTATTCAATTCAATCAGATGCCGATAGAGACCTTTGGGCGAGCTGCCGGTGGGGCAACCCAATACGAACGGCCTTTCGGGGGTGGGATTGGCATCAATGATTCTTTGGGCCACATAGTTTGCTGCCCATAAAGACATGTCGGTGTAGTCTTTAGTGATAATTACCCTCATAACCTTAAATATTTTGGTATAAAAATAAAATGTTTTTTTACGACGATACACTTGTTACTAACAGATTGCAAAAATAGAAAAAAAAATTGAATTATTGACAACACTTTAATAATTTTTCACAAATTAACGCAGTGGAGGCACTGGCATAGAACAACAAAGATGTGTAATTCATCCTAAAAATGAGCCACTTACACACAATTAATATAAGATGCCATTTTTTCTGTAAAGATGTGTGACAAAAGGTGAGCAATGAACAATAATGTGCCTGCCACCAAGCACTAAGAGGCATTACCCCACTCCAACTTGGGGAATAGGAAACCGAGAACGCTGTAAGAGATACGCAAGTCAGTCGTTGTTCCATCGCAATATATTTTACCTATTACTTACCTAAACAAAAGTGAAAGAAGCGCAGCCAAAGTATATTGAAAAATGAGGTGAAAATCCGTCTTAAACCCAAATGTCCAATTAGTATTAGACACAAACAATTTTCCACCCACCACTATATCTTATTAATTATCAGCACATGATAATTATACCTTTTAGCATAATGCTAAATAGTATAATTAAACCCCAACCGGTCGTTAGGCCGACTTTTAGCTTTTTCAGGTCTCTTTGGCGTTTCCTAATATACTAATCTGCCATAAACCAATTAGGGGTAATTATACCACCCTATCCCCACCCCGAAAAGGCCGAAAACACGCTTTTGTTAACTCCATGTCGCCTAGTTATTTATTTTCTATTTACTTTCTATTTATTTTCTACATTATTTCTACGAGAGAAAAAACAACCAAACAGGTCATAAGGAAATCAAAAACACTTAAGGATGTAATGTACGCAAGTCCGTCGGCTGTTCCTGCGTTGTAGACTTTACTTTTTCGTTTCGATCCACGCCCCCGCATGGGGGGCGACGCTTCCAGTTCGAGCGGCATGGCATCTTCCTCGTTTCAATCCACGCCCCCGCATGGGGGGCGACATACGGCTGCGAGGCCATCATCATCGACCCCTGGTTTCAATCCACGCCCCGGCATGGGGGGGCGACACAACGTGGTGTTGGCGGTAAACTAAGATGTAGTTTCAATCCACGCCCCCGCATGGGGGGCGACTGTATGCCCTTGCTCTGCTGCTCCAGCATATTGTAGTTTCAATCCACGCCCCCGCATGGGGGGCGACTCGGGGTAGCGGTTAGCCTGGCCCCAGCTGACGTTTCAATCCACGCCCCCGCATGGGGGGGGGCGACGTGATGACAGTGCAGCGTATATCGTCATCCTGGTTTCAATCCACGCCCCCGCATGGGGGGCGACGACCCAGCAGCTCATCGCCGACATCAAGGAGATGTTTCAATCCACGCCCCCGCATGGGGGGGCGACTTCTGGCCGAACACGAACAGCAGCGGAAAGCAGTCGTTTCAATCCACGCCCCCGCATGGGGGGCGACCGCTGGTGCGCTGGCTGTTTGAGGAGTACTACGCGTTTCAATCCACGCCCCCGCATGGGGGGCGACCGTTATACATGTAGTTAATACTTTTTAAATACCTTATGCATTCTATTCCGCGAATATATCTTCATTATTCTCTATCTTTGTTCATTTTTCCATTCCAGTTCTTCTATATCAACAGGTGCGAACACTTCGCATTTAATGCAGTGCTTGTTGTTCGCACTTACAGGACAATTATTTCGTTGGAGCATTCTCGGACTATTTGGCGTAGTCCGTCAGTTATCTCCACCTCCACCCGACGATGTATCTCGCCATAGAAGAAAGCCCCGTAAGATATACGTATGCCGTACTGTTCTTCAAGACACATGACTTGCGCTGCCAGCTGAACCTCATCGATTTCATTCCTCTTTGGTTTACCATGTTTATACTCCACAGGATAAGGCTGCCACAAGCCTGGATATTTCGGATGCTTGATGCTGTTTGCAGCATCGTCGGACGGGTGGAGTTCTACCACATCAGTGACACCATACAGACCCAACTCGTGTGAGGCAACATTCACCGCACGCAGTGCAATATATTCACCGCATTTTTGACGATAGAAAGGGTCGTCAACATGCTTATGCATGAGGATACCCTCCATGGTCAGCCGGTTATCGTCCCACAGCTGTTCGATATGTATCAATGCCCATTGCCGGGGACAAAAGCGATAGTGCTGTATCCCCGACAACATAAGCATATCATCGTCACTGTACATAGATGTATCGACTATATCATCTCTTCCACAGAGACGCCTGCAGGAACACCGCTTTTGTCAATATTTACTTTATAATCATTGAATGAACGAGGTGCACCATTGCATACCTTTTCAATCTTCACACGGTCAAAGAGCTTGTTTGCAGGAGCATTGCCCAATGCGGAATTGTGACGAAAAACAATAAGTTTTTGAGCACTCATCAATCCACGAGCAGCAGAGCGGTCAACATCAAACATGTTTTTCAGTGCCTCCCAGAATAGTGCAAGGTCTTCTTCTGTGAATCCAGTCTGATTGGCAAGGTTGGCTGAGACAAAACCATGACAGACATAAAGGCCATAGGGGACGGTTGCTTTGCGTCCCATAGTGCGGTTACCACCGCCCTGCTTTTCTGCTTCCTTTTCTGTAGCAACTGCCATACGGGTGATAGAATGTTCCATCGTAGCGATAGAATCGACAGATCGGGCGAATGTAAATTGTATAGGGCCACGTACCTGTCCGGCATTTTTACCAGTAGACATTACAGCACCAAATGTACGTATGTCATAGTATTTCTTACACATGACATCTCTTGCTGCTTCCGTTTTGTCCTTGGCACTTTTGACACCTTCTTCTTCATGTGCAGCATCTATCAAAGTATTCAATACTGCCTTCTCTTTAATGAATATGTCATATCCCTCAGCGCAGTTTTTTGCCACTTGAACATAGTTGCGGACTTTGCGTTTCAAGCAAACGTCCGTTACAAGTCCCATTCCTGTTTCTGCATCTACACGAGGAAGGTTTCCAGCATCGGGGTCACCATTTGGATTACCATCTTGTACATCAAAGATGTATACGAAATCGATTCTGTTTTTTAATTCTGACATAGTTGTATCATTTTTTTGTTATTAATCATTGTTATTCTCTTCGTTCTTAATGAAGAAATCTTGCCGCTGGTGATAGTACCCAATAAAGAAACGTCCTTGGTCCTGTAAGTCCAGTTGCGCTTTGAAACCAGCGGCATCAATCTTGTTGATTATTTCCTGTTTCAACTTCTCAAAATAAATCTTTCGGCCTTCATTCTTCAAGTTTTCTACATGGTGGTTAGAAAGATTAAGAATCGTGGAGAAGACTGCAGCCGGTGTGGAACTTGCAGAATTCATATAGCGTTCACGGATGGAATGCTGGTTATTTGCCTCCTCTTGAATCTTGTCAAGCACGGCAAACAGTCGGCCACAGAGGTAGCCTGGGTTGGTGTTTTCTTTGTCTAACATGACTTTTATTTCTTGATTATTATTGATTCTGTTTAGGTATGCCTTGATAATGGCGGCACGGGTTATATGCACTGAGTCTTTGTTCTTGTCAGCAGACTCTGCACGGATGCGACGTATGCAGGACGCAAATAATGTATATGAATAAGGAATACCTTGGAAGATACTCTTTACCACAGCATCTGGAAGATTGGGGGGTGCATCTGAAACCTTGCCTCCGAGAGTTACTGTGCCAAGAATATTGCGCAAGCTCATGTAAGGTCTCTTTTCTAGACGAGTGTCCACCACTTCCATATCCTTGAAATGTTTGCTTATTGTACCCGCGAACTCCTTCAGAGGAATCTCCACCCAGTAGACCACTGCGATTCGTGCAGCATTGGGTGCAAGTCCCAATATATAGAACCTATCATCTGATGTGGTTCTTATCTCTCCCGAATAGATTGAGTTAAACACCCTGCGAACTTGCTCTATATTTCTGTTGGGGTCATCATCCTTGTCGGTGAATCCAAAAAAATTGAAGATGCTCTCCTCTACTTTCAGTCCAGCCTCGTCATTCTTTGATGCCCAGAAAAGGAATGTACGAGATCCGACCATGAACTTGTTACGCGAATTGGATGCTAACAAATGATTAAGAGACGTTGTATAGGCAAATTCTGCATCCTCACTAATTGGAGCATTTCCACCTTTTGATTTGCCATAAGAGTCGTATCCTGAATTAACTTGAAATGAAACCAATTTGGCAGTGGCTTGACTTCCGGGAATCATTGTCGCGGTTGTCGTTTCCACAAAGCTTTCTTTATTACCTGTCACAATACATATTCGACCTCCTTCTGACGTAGATTCTTCTTCAATGTCCATAAGTTCAACCTTCTCAGCCATTATTTTTGTATCACCATCAAGGAGAAAAGAGAAGGTGGAGTACTTTTTATTCAAATTCTTTTCAATTTCAACCCATAGAGGATCCCTTTTCATTTGTTGAAGAAGGACGGACTGGTCTTGTTGGTAGAATTTACTGACAGCAATCATTTCTTCATTATCGGGATGAGACTCATAGATACATCTTATTTTGTCTTTGAATGTTTGATATTGAGCCACGGAATCTCCTTTATCGGAATATCCAAAAACGTAACCACTATTGTCGTACAAATGGTTTGCAGCCAGTGCGCTCGTTCGTCCTACATGTTTCTTTACAAGAAACTTCTGAGCCTGCTTCTTGTCAATTCTTCTGTCTTCAAACCTCAGGAAATGCCCATTTTTGTCTATGACAATAAGAAAGCCTATTTCTTTTAGTTCCAATCCTTTTTGTGGCAGTCCATCGGAACGATGGTAATAATCATATAATGCCTGTAAAATCATCTCAACACCTCCTTACTTTCTTTTGGTGGAACAATAATTACACCGTTCTCCATCTTTGCACGATAGAACATGGCTGGAGGATTTTTAATGTCTGCCTCAAAGTCCATGTCATAAAGCATGATACCAAGATCTCTGCTCTCATTGATTGGATGGTCGAGTTCATCGGTCTCAATATGAACCAACTTGAAAAAAGCCGAACATTCGCGTGTGCCAAGATAGGGTTGTGTAAAACACTGCCCTTTACTGGCTCGTCGTTCGAACATAGCATTGTACTTTCCAGGATTTTCATCTTTTCGTAAAAGGTCAGCCTCCTCCGCATCAATAGTTGGGTTTTTGGAGTCTTTTCTTTTCCATTTGGGGATGAATTCCATTTTTGCCCAAATTCGATAATGTACATCCTGTAACATCAAGCTGTTCTTCTGCTGGCGCTTCTCTTCTATAAATACAGGGTTCTTCGAAGCCACTGCTCCCACTTCATTTCTTCTTACAGATGTCCATTTTATTGAGTTCAATACTTCAATCTTTGTGACCTGCCAATGTATAGCTGGTTTCCAAAAAACAGCCTCGAAAATAGCACGAGCGGCTGAAGGTGTGATGACGTCATAACTGACTCGCTCAACCTTCAACTCAGGTCGAGTGAAACAAGCTATCGGTCCCCATACTTCCAAACAAAACTCTTTATCTGTATATTCCATATTTTTATATTATGTAGGTTTCTTCTAACCATTGATTATTAAGCAACAACCCCGTATCTGTCTTATAGAAATCAAAATTGGTGATTGCGAAAATGTGCTCAAAAGGTTCACTAATTGCACCGATACTCTGAAACTTATCAAAGTCACGCTTTCGAATATTAACGCTATACTGGGCTAACTTTTTCATCAAGAGGTATGATGGCCCTTGTGAAATAAGTTGTTGGTAATAGATAAGGCTATCTCCCCAATTAATAATAACAGATGTTGTTTGGTCATCAATCAAACGAAATACATCTGCCGCTTTCTCAAACTCAATCTCTTTCTTGTAGAGAAGGTCTTTCATGCTATACCTAACGCCCTTTATGATGGTTTCATCAAAAGAAGGAACGCGACAATATAGTTGCTCGAAATAGCTCTTCATTGTTTCTGGAGCGAACCAATCGTGGTTTCGACCCATATTCAAACGTGCATTATTAGTTTGAGTAATATATCCTATAGGAAGTGGATGTTCCTTACCCAAACTATACACATAGGTTGTACATATTTTATGTTTCCCCTCCCTGTTGCAACGACCAGCTGCCTGAAGGATGGAGTCCAGTCCGGCTTCCTGACGAAACACCACTGGGAAGTCTATATCAACACCAGCCTCTATCAGTTGGGTGGCAATGACTCTGATTGGTTGGCTACTATGAGAACGTAGTGCTTCCTTAATTCTTTGAATGGTGGATGAAACATGAGCTGGACACATCATTCGAGAAAGATGTAAGCAAATACCTTCTTTAGGGAGTCGGTCATATAGTTCCTTTGCATCTCGGCGCGTATTCACGATGCACAAAACTCTTTGATGCTTACTCAGCTCTTCTGCCATATTGTCATAAGTCCTTGCTCCCTCCAAGAACTGCAATTCCACACGTCGCAACTTATCATGCAACTGAACTTCCTGAGGTATGATTTCATGAACAGATTGCAAAGCATCAAAACTCGCATTTGGATTAGCACCAACAATACGTCCACTGAGTATTGGCTGGCTGGCAGTGGTGAAAAGAATGGAGGATCCAAACACACGTTGAAGCGTATTTAGGGTGTGGACAATCGGTTTATAAAAACACAATGGCAATGTTTGGACTTCATCAAGTATGATGACACTATTTACGATGTTGTGTAACTTGCGGCAGGCAGAACGTTTGTTGCTGAAAAGCGACTCGAAAAGTTGTACATTGGTAGTGACAATAATGGGATAATCCCAGTTTTCAGTAGAAAGTTGTAAGCGCTCTCGTAGCACTATATCTTTAGTATCTTCTGGATTGACATTTGAATGATGCTCCAGCACATTATCTTCACCAAAGATATTTTTTAAGGTGGCTGCCGTCTGCACAATAATACTCGTGTATGGAATGGCAATGATGATGCGTTGAAGATTGTTTTTCACAGCATGCTGCAATGCCCATAGTACAGAAGCCAATGTTTTACCACCTCCTGTAGGAACGGTAAGGCTGTAGAAACCCCTTTCACCTTGACTTTCTTTTACGCACTGATTTTGCACATAGTTGCGTATTTGATTGACTTCAGTGTCGAGTGCCGTCATCCTCAATGTTTGCAAATGACTTTCCATCATCTTTAAAAGTTCTTGCATTGAGGTGCAGCATCCTCTTAGTTTTGACTGCTCCGGATTCAAGAATTGCTCTGTATCTAAACTATCTGCGTCAACAAGGCAGGAGAATAGCATTCTTATCAAATGATGTAAATCCTCCTCCCCAAACTCGGTCTTTGGCAGTTTCATAGAGGCACATTGGATTTTGTCTCCAATAATTATATCATTGGGTATCAAACGTTTTATCTCTTCTTCGTAGTCACTATAATCATATAATCCACGATGGTGTCCCGCAATGGGTTGTGCTATTAATGGGTAGATACTGGGATATAATTTCTTGGCTATAACAGCTCCAACATAAGCATGGTGTGGGCCTTTTTTCACATAGGCATATTCAGTTTTGTACCCTGTTACCCCTTGGATGTATTTTTGCCATTCTGTCTGTTCTTTCCCTTTGTCATGCAGGAGTCCCATCACTTTTCCAAAATCTCCCAT
>JAEEGI010013732.1_pt1 | contig 17150 bp, 11 predicted proteins | sample 8958751 | NCBI WGS metagenome assembly JAEEGI01 (sample SAMN16246545, study PRJNA631951) | gut metagenome | biome: gut microbiome; feature: rumen; material: KS-attached | host: Bos | place: Iran: Karaj | collected 2018-10
CACGTCTTCGAGCGTGACAGGGGAGTCTTTCTCGTAGTAGAACGGGGGCAGCAGGCCCGGCTTGACGCTGATGTGAAGGGCTTGCATCTCAGGCGAATAAAGGCTGAAATAGTGCCGGCTGAGCGGCCGCACGCCGACCAGTTTCATCTGCCCTTTCAGGACATTGATCAGCATGGGCATCTCGTCCAGCCAGCTCTTCCGGAGCAGTTTGCCCCAGCCGTTGACCCGGTAGTCGTGGGCGAATTTGCCGCCGTCCTGCAGACCTTCGTGCTCCAGCATATAGGGCTGCAGGTACTCCGAGTACGCGTACATCGTACGGAGTTTATAGACGCCGATGCGGTTCCCGTGGTATCCCACCCGGTTGAGCTTGACCAGGATGCCGCAGGTCGGGTCGTCGTCCCAGATCGGTGCACGGAACTTGCGCCCGATGATGAAAAATTCGCCCTTATGGAAACGCTCGTCGATGACTTCGAATCCGGCCCTGTACATGCGCCCAAGCAGCTCCACGCGGTGGTAAGTGCGGTTTTTGCCTTTCGTCACCCACATATAGAACCAGCGGGTCGGTTTCCACTTGGCGCAGAAGCGGTGCCAGAAGTAGTGGGTGGCATAGATCAGCTTGCCGAGCAGGCCCGGGTGGGACTTGTAGATGACTTCCCGCTTGAGTCGCGCAGTGCGCGAATGGCACCAGAGATAGCCACCGTCCACGAGGGCTTCATTGGCCTTATTGAGGAAGGTGTTGAGGTGCCGTATCCGGTTGAGGCTCATCCGGTTGATGATGAGTTGCGGGTTGTGCCGGCGCAGGTCGTCCAGGGCGTTGCCGTCGTCGGTATTGACGACGAAGGTGCTGTCGTCCAGCGCCTGGCTGTGGCGGTCCAGCCACTTGAGGAAATCGCTCAGCCCCAGGTCCAGGGTCGCCTTGAAGATCTTGTAGAGATCCTTGCTGGAGGCGATGTGGTTCTCCAGTTTGGCGCCGCTTTCCACCCCGTCTTCGGAGTAGTTTTCGGGGCTGAAGTCCGCATCGTAGCGGAGACTGACCCAGGGGCGGTTTCTCTTGAAGAGTGTCATCGGTTGAGGGCGCGGCGGATGGCGTCCGCGACGCTTTGCATTTCTGACTCAGTGATATACGGATGCAGGGGCAGGGACAGCACCTGGCCGCAAAGACGGGTGGCGACGGGGCAGCGTGCGTCCGACACGCCCCGGAAAGCGGTCTGTGCGTGCATCGGGCGCGGATAATAAACCATCGCGGGGATTCCTTCCGCCTTCAGGGCGGCCTGGACGGCGTCGCGCTCCGCACAGTCGCGCAGGCGCACGGTGTACTGGGCCCAGCTGGACCGGAAGCCCTCGCGCACGACGGGTGTCTCCACGATCCCGTCCAGCAGGGAATTGTAACGCCCTGCCGCGGCGTTGACCGCATCCAGTTCGTATTCCTCGAACGCTTTCAGTTTAACCAGCAGGACCGCGGCCTGGAGCGTGTCCAGACGCGAATTGAGGCCGATGCGGACATTGTCGTACTTGTCGGTGCCCTTGCCGTGGATGCGGTAGGAGCGGATGAGGGCAGCCCACTCGTCATTGTCGGTGAACACGGCGCCACCGTCCCCGTAGCAGCCCAGGGGTTTGGCGGGGAAGAAGGAGGTCGTGGAAATGTCGCCGAAGCTGCAGGCCCTGCGCGTGCCGATCTGACCGCCGAACCCCTGCGCGCCGTCTTCCAGGATCAGCAGGCCGTAACGGTCGGCGATCTCCCGGATCCGGGGATAGTCCGCCGGCTGGCCGAAGAGGTCTACCGCGATGATAACACGCGGCTTTAAAAGCCCCTCGGACAAGGTTGCGCGTATCGCCTGCTCCAAGTCTTTGGGATCCATGTTGAACGTGTCTTCTTCCACGTCGACAAAGACAGGCGTCGCGCCTTCCAGGCTGACGACCTCCGCTGAAGAGAAGAAGGTGAAGTCCGGGACGAACACAGCATCACCCGGAACGATTCCCCAGGCCTTCAGGGCCAGCGTCAGGGCGTCTGTACCGTTGGCGCAGCTGATACAGTGCTTCACGCCGACGTATGCGGCGAGTTGCTCCTCCAGCGCTGCGACCGGGGAGCCCATGATGAAGTGGGCATCCCGCACGGCTCCCAGGAGTGCCTGATCCATCTCTGCCTGCAGGGCTTGGTACTGTTTTTTGAGATCTCTGAACTCCATGATGCTCAGTTTGTTGTATGGCTTCGCCATTGCCACCCTATGAAGGCTGGCAGGAGGGGAGAGGAAGAGAAAGGCGGAAAGAGTCCGCGCTTAGCCTTCCTTTTGTACGAGGGTATCCCCCTCAAGCCGATAGCTCCGTCCGCAGCTGCAGACGAGGCTCTCGTCCAGCCGACGGCCGCATTCGCAGACCCAGCCGATCCGGCGGGCCGGAACGCCGGCCATCAGTGCATAGTCCTTTACGTCCGTCGTAACAACGGCTCCGGCGGCTATCAGGGCACTGCGTCCGATCGTGTGCCCGCACACGACCGTGCAATTCGCGCCCAGGCTCGCGCCCTCGCGTACGCGCGTACGCGAAAAAATTCCGTGCGCCGGAAAATGCGCACGCGGTGTATTCACGTTGGTAAAAACGCAGGATGGCCCGCAGAAGACATTGTCTTCCAACTCGACCCCTTCATACACGGATACATTGTTCTGGATGCGGCATCCGTCGCCTATCCTGACCCCCGGACCGACGTTGACGTTCTGTCCGAGGGCGCAGTTGGCTCCAATGACGGCCCCGGCCTGAACGTGGCAGAAATGCCATATCTTCGTCCCGGGTCCTATGGATGCGCCTGCATCCACGAAACTGCTTTCGTGCACGAAATAGTCCTGCATTCTACTATCAAGATATATGTCCGCGCCCGCTATCCTAATCCAACATAGCCGAGGCCTATAACCCCGGCTATGATAGATTAGTCAACTTATTGAAGCAGAGACGCTTTCACTGTATCCTACTCCTCCTCGACGATCGAGGTGATCATGCAGCAGCGGCTGAGCTCTTTCTCGTTGTAGAACATGTAGTCCACACCACCCTTGAAGTCGGTGACGAGCTGGTCAGGGTTGACGCCGAACTGGTTGACGAGGGCGTCGTAGACAGCCTTCACGCGGTTCTCGGACAGCATCATGTTGTGGGCCGGGGTAGCGGTCTGCTTGTCAGCATAGCCGCAGAGGAGATACTTGGTGTGAGGCGTGCTCTTGATCAGGTCGGAAATGGCCTGCAGGTTGACGAGCTCGCGGGTCAGCAGATCCCAGCGGTCCACGATGAAGTTGATGTGCCACCAGACCTTCGGGATGTCCTTGATGATTTTTTCGACATAGACCTCCTTCGGAGTGCCCTGAGCCTCGGCGAGAGCCTTGGCGAGCGCATCCTTCTCAGCCTTGATCGCATCGTTGTAGTGGATGGTGCTGGAACGGCTGGCGAGGTTCCACTTGCCACCGTCCTTGCCAAGATTGACCATCAGACCGCCGGTGATACCGAAGATGCCGTCCAGCTTATGGTTGGCGAACCAGCCGCTGGCGTGATCCTCGTCGAGATAGCACTCGCCGTCGAAGTCGTCACCAACGAGGCCGCCGCGCAGGTTGATCATGAGTCTCAAGCGCTCCGAAATACGGAACATATTGTTGAGACCGCAGTTGAAGGTCGCGCTGGGGACGTTGCTGGGCTTACTGAAACCGTAGATCACACCGCCGCCCGCGAAGGCGTCGATATCGAAGAAGCGGTCGGGGTCGTAGCCGAAGAAAATGTTTCCGAGATCGGCGTGAGCCAGGGCGTAGGCGTTGATGTAGGCGCCACGCTGGACCGCAAGCTTCTGCAGGTCATACTTGGGATTCGCATCGTTGTAGTAGAGGACGGGATCGTGCTGGAAGTTGCCCAGCGGGTTGAACACGGCATGGCCCTTGTCCGGAGTGGTCTGATAGAGGCCCTTGAACCTGCCGGCGGTCATTCCGAGACCGACACCGAAGCTGGGGGAGGCCCACTTGGTCAGATATATATCCAGAGCAGGGAAGGTGAACATTTCGGTCCACTTGGCGACTTTCCAGTCGTTGTCACCATAATACATGTGGGGACCCAGGTCGATGCCCAGGGTCCAGTTGCTCCAGAAGCCGTTGGTGAACACGGAGTTCTTCTGATAGACCGTCGTCGTGACGACCTTGCCCTCGGGGGTGTCGGTCTCCTCGACATAGGTGACGGTGTTCTTGTCTTCGGTCCGGGTGATCTCCTGGGCAAAGACAGTTGCGGGAACCAGCACGAGGGCTGACGCAATCAACAGAAACAGTTTTTTCATTTCGTTATGAGATTTAATTATACAATTCACTACTATTAACGGACAAAATTAACTCTTTTTTCCGTTACATACAAATATTTTTGGAAAAAAAGCAGTCCGAAACCACCCCAAAAACCCAAAAAAACGCCGATTTCAGCTTAAAGGAGCGACATCTCCCCGCGGAATCCGCACTTTTGCGCACAGCAGCGTGCTGACCCGGACCGCGAGGAAAGCCCCGTCCGGACTCTCCACGATCTCCCCTTCGACGCCCTTCAGCGTCCCGCGGATCACCTTGACCTTGTCTCCCTTGGCGAAGGTGACGTCGGGAGAGCAGACCGCCTCTGGCTCCTCCAGCACGCGCATGAAATCTTCCATCTGCTTCTGCGGAATCTCCAGCAGCGTGTGCGTCTGGTGGTCGATCAGGAAGCGGGCGTGCACCGTGCCGGAATTGACCAGCGACAGCGCCTCACCCTTCGCGGCGTGGAGGAACAAAAGGGTGGGGTAGGGAGCCGGAATGTAATATCCGATCCCCATCTCGCCCAACGTCCGGGCCGTCTTCTTCCCTTGGGCATTCCGCATCATTGCGGCAAACCACCGGGGTATTTCGGGAGTTTTGTCCATGCTCCCGCAAAGGTAGCGAATATTTCGGAATGATTCGCCCTCAGGAAAAAACAATTGCCCGGCCGCGCAAGGGCCGGGCAATCGCGTTAAGTAGGTTCCTTCTTATCGGGAGAAGCCTTAGTTTCTGGGTTGCTCCTTGATGGCGCGGACGGCATAGCCGATGCTACGACCATTGGCTGCACCCATAGGGCCATAGCCACTGAGGCAAACCACATAACGGTCACCCTTCTTCTGTGCAGTCATATAATACACTCCACCGAACAATCCATCAACAGGAGAATCATTAAGGTCACTATTACGATATCCATGGCTCGGGAAACAGATGGTCCTGGAACCATCATTCGTGTCGAAATAATAGCGGTAATCGCCATACAATTCAATATCCGGGAAAGTTTCGGCATCCTCCGGAACCCATTTGGCGCCGGAACTATGAGCGCCGGAACCGTCTCTATAAGCCACATTGTATCCAGTGTCGGTGAAACCGGTAAAACCGGTGTAATTTGGCACGCTGAATCCGGGAGGGCACGGGTCGTAGACCGTTTTGACGACAATCTGGTCATACTCATAGTGAGGGGAATACCACTCCAAGCCTCCAGTATAATAATACTCGAGATTACCGTTGTTATAGCCCCGGCTATGGTTATACATATTCCACAAGTTGTAAGGCCTTCTGTCGTACAACCAGCCGATGGTCGAGGTTACGTTACGGGAGAAGAACCTGTGCGGATTCTGGATGGTATGGACCATGTCATTCTGGGCTGCAGTTACCTCCGGTGACGGAATGGAAGTTGCGCTCGAAGTCACGCCAAAGGTGTTGGGATCGTAAACAGGTTTGTTGATATATAGCGGAGGTACGGTTCCACTTGTATGAGGTTCTACGCTAAGTTCTGAATTCCCATATGACGGTGCAGTCGTCACGTTGTCACCCCAAGTAAGTCCTTCATTGGTCGTACCGGAGAAGAAGGGATCCTTTCGTCCCATCTGATAGTAAGTACCGGAACTAAGGGTCAAGGTATAATAAGGATCCAACTTTTCGGTGATTTTGAAGACGAGAGGGGCTGCAGTACTCCCCGCTTCTGTTTGGGAAATGCGGGCGTAGCAGATGCGGGGAACATAGGAATACATACGGCCGATACGCATGTCGCACCATCCAAGATTGTACAGCATCATATCATTGCTGGAGACAACGCTGCCAGAATGAAGAGGGACGTTGACGGTGCCCATATCCAAATCAGTGATCCAGATGTGCCAGGACCAGATGACGCGCTTAGCACCTTCTTTCTCCCGCAGGGCGAGCAGGGCATTGCCTTGCATAATATTGTCGTTGACCTGGAATTTAATATAAGGGATGGTCTTTTCAGTCGTTCCGTCCACCGCATAGTAAACTGCATCTGTCGTGGGAGCTGAAACAAGCTGGACAGAAGAATTGCTGATGAACGGCACGCTGGCATCCTCCCAGACGATGACGGCTTCAACGTCATTGACGGTCAGGCCGGTGGCTGATTCCGTGGAGTTGATGTCGTCCATGATATAAGGAGAGCGGATAGGCTTCCCAATAAAGTTCTGGAAATGAGGCAGACGGTAGGTTTGTATTCCGGTAAGTCCAGAATCATTGTCCTTTACGGAAGAAGGATTCCATCCATTGTTGTCAGGACTGTGATCCCAGTCGATGGCGTTGCCATAGACCAGCGGGAACTGGTACCAGCCCTTACGGTCCACCACATAGCAGTTGGCCGTTTTCGGATGGCTGTTCGCCGTGGTTGCGGTGAGTTTGTCAATGTCGTACAAGGCAAGGTCCTGGGGAGCATCGCTCGTGAAACCGTTGGCGGAGCGTCCACGCAAAATGGTCGTATGCACCTTGATTTCGTTGAATGTCTCATATTGATCCAGCCCGGACAGTCCGGGGTTGAGGACCTTGATCGGAAGCTCCGTATAATCTGCTTCTGAAGTCCAGGTTCCGGTAGGAGCAGTCGTTTCGGGCTGGTCTGTCACGGAATAGTCGGACAACCAGTCCGGGATGTTGGCTTCATCCCATTCACCGGTCATGTTTCCGTCTTCATCAGCAGCGGCAAACTCGATCTTGACACCGACCAGGGCCTGATCGCCGGCGTGCTCGCCCGTGGTTTGGGTCTTGTAGGACTGGAACAGCTTGGTCCGGGTTTGCACGGGATAGTGCCCGATATGGCCACCGTGGCCCGTAGGCACTTCTCCGGCTTTGATATCCGTGACGGCAATCGGGGTGCCTTCAGTATCCACTTCCGTGAGGGTGTAAACCCACTCGCTGTTGCCGGGGACGTGTCCGTTGGTGATGATGTATTTCTTGCCGGCGGTGAAGGTGTCGAAAACATCGTTGCGCTTGAGCGCGAGGGTCTTGCTGGTGTTGTCCGTGAAGTTAAACTTCAGCGTGACGTCGGTGATGTCGATCGGCAGGGCGAAGACGGTGAAGTCGAGGGCGGCGTCCGCAGTGATGGTCGCGGCCTGGTCGAAAGATACCGTGATCGTTTTGCTAGCATTGGTGACGGTAACTTCGCCCCAGCTCGCGCTGCCGCGCTGGTCGGCGTCGGCGCCGGTGAGCATGTTGAAGGAGAAGTTGCCGGCCAAGTTGGACGTGGCGCTGGTCATCTCGAAAGAGGTGACGGCGGCGCTGCCGCTCTCGGTCTTGAACTGGAACTGGAAGGTCGTCGTCGCAGGACGGAAAGGCAGCTCGACGGAGGTCGCCGTGCTCTCGGCGTCGATGGTCTTCTTCGAGACGAGATAGCCGTAAACCATGTCTGCGTCATAGACCTTCGAGCCGGTGGCCTTCTGATAGACGGTCTGGGCGGCGGGAATGAGACCGCTTACGAAGGCGCCGTTGGGGCTGACCTCCAGGGAAGCGCTGCTATTGGTCCCGTGGCCGGAATCGCTGGTGGCATCGGGGTACATCGCGTAGAAGACGTGGTCGTCGGTGCCGCCGGCCCAGGCCATCGAGCTCTGGGAAGAAATGTCGGCGGTACTCTTCTCGCCATCGGCAGTAGGCGAGCCGACGGTATAGACCGCAGCAGCGCCGCCATTGAAGTAGCAAACCTTGACCTTGTCTCCGGAAACCCAGTCGATGCGCTCGAACGGGTTGGAGTAACCGCTCAGGGTAACCGTCTCGCCGCTGTAGGTGGTACGGGTCGCGACGCCGTTGTCATAGCCGGTCGCAGCCGAGAAGACGATGGGGGAGCCTGCAGGACGGTAGGTGTCGTTCTTGGACTCGATCTCCTTTACGCAAGAAGCGGCAAGGAACAGAATGCCTCCGAAGAGGACGATGCTTTTCAATACATTCTTTTTCATAATCCTTTCCTCCTACTCCCAATAAGAATCGTAATTGATGCTTTCTTCCTCCTGGCCCATCACCGTAGAGGAGTAATCCACCTCCACCGGATTTGAGGCCGTCAGGATCGCTGCCTCCAGGCAGAGACGGCTGCCGCTTGTTACCTTGGGCGGCACATAGTTTTTAGTTTTTTTCATAATGCATTATGGTACAATTAATTATATCCAAAAAATCCATACCGGAAACCTGCACCTCCCCGCAGGAAGAGACAGCCAGTATCGTTTAGCACACATTTTACAAGTTACAAAGATAGTGTTATTGGACAAAAAATCCCAATTATTTTGCCAAAAAAGAAAATATTTACCCCCGGGTGTACAACATACCTAAAAATATATTATATTTGCTGTATGTTTATACAAAAAGAATTGGACACCCGGGCAGCGTACCCCAGACCCGCCTTCTCCGTGATACGGTTCCATCCCGGCCGGCCGTTCTGCGAAGAGTCCGACGACGAAGATCCCACTCCGGGCGGTGGAGAAGGGTTCGGCGACCCGAATGACATTTGACCTCAAAAGAATTATAACCAAATATTTTCTAACCAAAAAGTAACGCTATATGAGGAACTGGACCCTTTTGATTGCAGCCGTACTGCTTCTTGCAGTATCCTGCACGGTGGAACCCCAACCCGCGGAAGAGCCGACCAACGCTCCCGTGGAACTGACCTTCTCCGCCACCTGGGGAGAAGAGCCCGCCACCCGTACATCCCTCCAGGATCACGGCGTAGTTTACTGGAATCCCGGCGATGCCGTCAACATCTTCTACGGAAAGAGCATGGCAGGCCGCTTCGAATCCACTTTGACTGAGACCGCCCCTGTTTCGGACTTCACGGGCTCCTTGAGCATCAGCTCGGAGAGCTTCGACGATGAAGACGGCGATCTCTCCTTCTGGGCCGTCTATCCCTACGACGACGAGAATACCTATGACGGCGAAGGCGTCGTCATCGAGCTTCCCGGCGTCCAGACGGCGGCCCCTTACACGTTCTCCGGCAACCTGAATCCTGCCATCGCCGTTTCGGACGGGATGGAGTTGTCCTTCTACAACGTGGGCGGCCTGTTCTGCTTCTCCGTCCAAGGGGAAGGCTATTACGCCGCTTCGCTGCGGGGCAATGACGGTGAGGCCCTTGCCGGCACCCTGCACGTCGTCGTGGACGAGGACGGCATTCCTTCGGTGGACCAGGTCACGAACGGCGTGAGCTCCATCTATCTGAACGCTCCCGAAAGTGGCACCTTCGAGCCCGGCACGCTGTATTATTTCGTCGTCATCCCTCAGGTATTGGAGCAAGGCGTCACCCTGAGCCTCTACAAGGAGGGTGAGACCGGCGAGGTGACCCGCAACGTCCCCGTCAACATCAGGCGTTCCAAGATCGTCCGCATCCTCAATGCAGACATCGATCCTACCTACACCGTGGTCGGTGGCAGTTTCGTGCTGAATGTGACCGGCGCGACGCCCGTCACGCTTGCGGATGGCTCCGCCGCTTATGAGGTGGTGATCCCTGGCGTTGACGCTGCTGAGGCTGAGCTCGGATTCGAGAGCTACAAGGTCGTCGACGGGACCACCTATCCCGTCGCCATCCACGTGAGCGGCTATGCCGCGGATGAAGCCGGCGTCCCCGGCGCATTCTCCGAGACGATACCGGCCGGCTTCGACGGCCTCCTGCTGGAGACGGCGGGCGACAACTGGACCGGCCTTGCTTGCGCTCTCGTCCGCGCAGACGGGGCTACGATGCCCTATGATGCGGTCGCAGTCCATGCCGCCAAACTGGCGGCGAAGGGCGACAACGGCTTCAACGCCGGCGCTCCGCAGGATCTCTCGCTGTATGACATCGCCGATCTGACGACACCGCGTGCGTCCGGCATCCACGTGACGGCGAACTGCTATGTCGTGGACCGCGCCGGCTGGTACATGTTCCCGATCGTGTACGGCAACGCCGTCGACGGGACCCGTCCCGGCAATGTCAATGGCTGCAACCTGATTTCTTACACCGATGGCACGGGTCAGTCCAATCCGCCCGCACGCTATCTGTGGCATGACTTCGAGCGCGCCGACGGCCAGATCATCACTTCGCCTTACATCCTGACCGACATGGGTCTGACGGCTGGCGACGTGGAGGCTGTGATCGTGTGGGAGGACGTGGATGCGTCCGCTCCGCTGGTCCAGCCGGGTGACGTGGATGTCATCGCCGGTCCGGGCGGCTTCCTCGATCCTGCCGGCAACGCCGTGAATGTGCCTTACATCAAGTTCAAGGTCGACAGACAGAACATCCGTCAGGGCAATGTCATGATCGCCGTCCGCCGCAAGAGCGACAGCGTCATCCTCTGGTCCTGGCACATCTGGATTACGGACACCGACATGTCTCCTGTCACGCTTTATTCCCGCAGCACGGTCGTCCCTAGCAACGATATCCTCCGTGAAAACCTCGGCTGGTGCGATGTGACTGAAGGAGAAGCATTCACCTATCCTGCGAAGGCCTGGTATGTCAAGGTCAGCCAGACGGAAGGGGATGCGGATCCCGTCATCGTGAAGGTCGTCCGTCCCGAGGTGGCGACGAGTCCGGCCATGGTCGGCTGCGGCACCTTCTACCAGTGGGGCCGTAAGGATCCGCTCCTGCCTGGGAAGGGCCTCGCCAACAAGGCGGCTTTCTCGCCGGCCGGCTATGCCATCACTACCGGCGCTGCGACCATCCCGGTCGAAACCGCGCCTGATTGCACGGCTTCCACGGCCATCCAGAACCCGTACGTCCTGTGTTTCGCCGAGAGCATGTGGATCGGCCCTAATCCGCCTCAGACCCGCTCCGACCTCTGGAACCTGTGGAACATGACGGAGACCTATCCGGCTCCTTCCACCGACGTAAACGCCACCGGCGAGGACAAGGTGGTCGTGAAGACCGTTTACGATCCCTGCCCGCCGGGTTACAGCGTCCCGAACTACATGGCCTTCTCCGTATTCTCCCATACGATGGCCAACTATGAAGAGTGGACCGACGTGAATGCCGAGGACCGCAACGGTGACGGCGTCATCACGATGGAGGGCGACTTCGAGAACGGCTGGTATTTCTACACCAGCGACGATCCCGACACGCGTGAAACCGTGTTCTTCGCTACCACCTACTACCGTGCCAAGGAAACCGGTAAGGTGGACGGCGGCATGAACGGTTACCACTGGACGGCCAAGCCGAAGGGCACCCGTTATGGCACGACCATGACCATCCTGACCGGTCCTTACGGAAGGGCGACCTGCCGCGCCGACGGTTTCGCCGTCCGCCCGGCCGCCGAGAAGTAAGCTTGATATCCCAAGTGAGCCTCCACCTCCTTCCCGGGGTGGAGGCTTTTTTATTGTCGGGAGCAAAACTGCTGCCCGCACTCCCAAATGCCCGTGGAATCCCCGATTTGGGAGCAGAAATGCTGCCTGCGCTCCCAAATGCCCGTTTTATCCGCCGAATGGGAGCGATTTCGCGATTATTGCTCCCGCCTATCCACTTTCTGCCGGAAAAGCGCTATCTTGCCGTCGACTAGAACTATGAAAAACGATGAACAAATCTGTAAAGCGCTCATTTTGGGATCGCGAGAACCTTTGCCAGTGGAGATTTGAGCAACTGGGTGATTGCTGGCACCTCTGGACCTCGGAAGATTATCGGATTATCTTTCGGGACGCAGAAGACTTCAAGGCTGGTATGACCCTGATATCGGTGTGTGCCATGCTTCTCCCCGGTGTCAAAATCCTGACCTTTGAGTTGATGAGCAACCACATCCACGTTACCGCTGCCTGTAAGGAGGAAGATTTGAAGCGTATGTTCGCCCTTTTCAAGAAAATGCTCTCCAAACACATTCAGGCCAGATACGGGACGTTGGAACTGGGAGACTGGGATTGTAAGACACGGCATATCGAAAACCTGGAAGACCTGCGGACGGTGATAGCCTACGACAATCGTAACGGCTATCTGGTCCATCCGGACGAGACGCCTTTCAGCTATCCCTGGGGAGCCAATCGCTATTACTTCAACCCAGAGGCGAAACTCCGTTTCCGCGAGCGGGCGGAACCGTTGAGTTTCAAGGAAAGGAGGCTCATCACACACAGTCATCTCGCCGATTCCTTGAATGGTCTGCTGCAAGTGGATGGCTATGTGTCTCCTCTGTGTTTCTGCGCCATTGACGAGGCGGAGGCTTGTTTCCGCGATGCGCGCCACTACTTCTACAAAATCGCCCGCGACATCGAATCGCAGAAGGCGGTTTCCAGGGAGATAGGGGAGAATATCTTCTATACGGACGATGAGTTGTTCTCAGCCCTGGTCGCCCATTGCAAGGAGAGGTATGACATCGGCAATCCATCGCTTCTGGGACACGAGGCGAAGATCGATGTCGCAAAGCAGATGCGGCGCGAGTACAACGCGGGCACTAAGCAGATTCAGCGCATGCTGAAACTGGACGCCGCTGTTATCACCGCCCTTTTCGGCGCCTAGCCGTCTCGCCGGGAGCAGGACCGTCGCTCTCGCTCCCAAACGCCCGCCAAACCCCCGATTCGGGAGCAAAACGGCCGCTCGCGCTCCCCAACGCCCGCCAAACCCCCGATTCGGGAGCGCCATAGCCGGTCTTGCTCCCCGGTTGCCGTTATTTTCCCCGCTCCCGTTGAAATTCCGGCATAAAATCATCATATTTGTATGTTTTGAAACGGAAAGAAGAATGAACCCGAAGCCTCATCTTGGCACCCTATGCGTGCAGGCCGGTTATGAGCCCGGCAACGGCGAGCCCCGCCAGATCCCGATCATCCAGAGTACGACCTTCAAATATGCCAGCTCCGACGAGATGGGCCGGCTCTTCGACCTCGAGGCCGAAGGCTATTTCTATACCCGGCTGCAGAACCCGACCAACGACAGTGTTGCGGCGCGTCTGGCGGCCCTGGAGGGCGGCGTGGCGGCCATGCTGACCTCTTCCGGCCAGGCGGCCAATTTCTTCGCCTGCTTCAACATCTGTGAGGCGGGGGACCACATGGTCAGCACGGTCAGCATCTACGGCGGCACCTTCAACCTCTTCAACGCCACCTTCCGGAAAATGGGCATCGACGTCACCTTCGTGGATCAGGAAGCCTCCGACGAAGAATGGGAAAAGGCCTTCAAGCCCAACACCAAACTGGTCTTCGGCGAAACCCTGTCCAACCCCGGCGTCAAGGTCCTTGACATCGAAAGGATCGCCAGGATCGCCCACAGCCACGGAGTGCCCCTCATCATCGACAACACCTTCCCGACCCCGATGAAATGCCGTCCCTTCGAGTGGGGCGCCGACATCGTGACGCATTCGACGACCAAGTACATCGACGGCCATGGCTCCACCGTCGGCGGCGCCATCGTGGACAGCGGCCACTTCGACTGGACGGCCCACGCTGACAAGTTCCCCGGCCTGACCACCCCCGATCCGACCTACCATGGTCTCGTCTATACCGAAAAGTTCGGCAAACTGGCTTACATCACCAAGGCGACCAGCCAGTTGATGCGGGACTTCGGCGCCATCCAGAGCCCCCAGAATGCCTTCTACATCGGCCTCGGCCTGCAGAGCCTGAAGGTCCGGATGGACCGCCACTGCGAGAGCGCGAAACAAGTCGCCCGCTATCTCCACGACCATCCGGCCGTGAAATGGATCCGCTATCCCGACCTGGAGGACGATCCCTATCACGCGCTCCAGCAGAAATACCTCCCGGAGGGCTCCTGCGGCGTGATGGCCATCTGCATGAAGGCCGGGCGGGAATTCACCAAGCGTTTCATGGATCACCTGAAGCTCATCACCATCGAGACCCACGTAGCGGACGCCTATACCTGCGTCCTCCATCCCGCGTCCCACACGCACCGCCAGCTGACCGACGAGCAGCTCAAAGCCGCCGATATCGATCCCGGCCTCGTGCGCCTCAGCGTGGGCTTGGAAGACCCGGAAGACCTGATCGCCGACATCGCCGCCGCCCTGGAAGCGGCCCAACAGTAGCCTATGAAATACCATAAACTCCTCATAGACAGACCCTTCTCCTTCGAAGCCGGTGGCATGCTGCCCCAGCTCGAGGTGGCTTATCATACCTCCCCGCGCCCCTATGCAAAAGGGGATAAGGTCGTCTGGATCTGTCATGCGCTGACGGCAAACAGCGACGCCGAGGACTGGTGGCCGCAGATGGTCGGCCCCGGCAAGCTGATCGACACGGAGAAATACTTCGTCGTCTGCGTCAACATGCTGGGCTCTCCCTACGGCTCCAGCAGCCCTGCCAGCCTCAATCCGGAGACCGGAAAACCCTACATGCTAGACTTCCCGAAGGTCACCGTCCGTGACATCATCCATGCTACGATTGAAGTGCGCAAGGCCCTGAAGATCAAGAAAGTGGATCTCCTCGTCGGCTCCAGTATCGGTGGCTTCCAGGCCCTCGAATGGGCCATCCAGGAGCCGGAAGTCATCAAAAAGGCCGCCTTCATGGCGACTTCGGCACGCGTCACCCCTTATCTGGCCGCGACCGAAGAGTCGCAGCGTATGGCGCTGGAGGCCGACCAAAGCTTCCGCGAGGCCGCTTCGCTCAAAGGGGGAGAGTTGGGCCTGCGCTGCGCCCGCACCATCGCCGTGATGTCCTACCGCAGTTTCGACGGCTACCACGCCACCCAGCAGGACGCGGATCCGGACACGCTCTTCTCGGGCCGCGCCGCCTCTTACCAGCAGCACCAGGGCAAGAAACTCTCCGACCGTTTCGACGCCTATTGCTATTATACCCTGTCTTTCAGCGTGGACAGCGCCAACGTCGGCCGCGGCCGCGGGGGAGTAGCCCAGGCCCTCGCCCAAATCCAGGCGCAGTCGACCGTTGTTGCGATCGACAGCGACTGCATCTTCCCGCCCAAGGTGATGAAACCCATGGCCGATGCGATCCCCGGCGCGGACTACCGCCTCATCCATTCCCTGTTCGGCCACGACGGTTTCCTCCTGGAAACGCAGCAACTCACCGATATCCTTTCACCTTTGCTCCAATCATAGCTTATGAAGTCCAACCATAAAAGGCTCATCGCCCTCGCCGCCCTTCTGCTGACCCTGCCCGTGCTGGCCGTGTTCAACGAACGCGACCTGGGCCAGACCCTTGCCGTCCTTCGCTACGAACTCGGACAGGAGAACGCCCGCCAGGTCATGCGCCGCGGACGGATCCGCGACCGCGGCGGCGCCCAGCATGACCGGATGGTCGATATGATCAAGAAGTGCAACGAACTCTCCCTGATGCTCTATTCGCAGAATCAGGACTGCACCCTCGACATGGCGTATGCGCTCAGTGAAGTGACCTCCGAATACGAGGAGTTCAACTCCCACAAACTGCCTTTCGACGAGATCGTGACCCGGCTCGACCTCGAGATCGAGCGCTACTCGCGCCTCATCGAGTCCCTGCGGCGCCTTCCGCCGCAGCTACGGAGCGTGCCCGGACTCCCGGACAGCCTCGCCTGGCATGGGGACAGCCTGCTCGTGGACTTTACCCGCCGCCACCGCGGCGAATACAGGGCGCCGCTGACGTATTCCCAGCGGGACAGCCTGGCCCGGCCGGACAGTCTCCGCCGGATCGACTCCCTGCTGGGCGTCGCCCGCATCCCGCCGCGCGATTCGACCTTTGTGCTGAATGAGCAGGGTTGCGCCGACCGTGACTCCTGCCTGGCATACGCCGTCTCCCTGGTGAAGATGTATTCGGCGGCCAAGCGGACCATCGTCCGCGACAGCGACCATTACAAGGAGCTGAGCCTGCGCCTGAAAGAGTCCTACGACTACGCCCAGGACCGCTATCGCGTCTTGCAGAAGCGCATGTTCACGCATAGCCAGGACAACTATTTCAAGGTGCTCCTGAGCTTCCCCTCATACGCGAAACGCGCCTTCCAGGACGCCAAGGAGAAATACGCCCGCATCGGGACGCCCGACGGACAGCTGTATTACAGCGAATGGCGCGGCCCCATCGTCGCCGGCTTCATGCTCTTCGTGCTCCTGTTCATCTGCGTGGCTTCGCTGCTGAGTGTTGCGGTCATCCGGGTGCTCCGCCGCTTCATCAAGCCGATGCAGACCGAGGATTTCGCCCTTCGCCTGCCCTGCCTGACCATCCTCTGCGGCTTCCTGCTCTTCGCACTGACCATCGGGTTCGCGCCTACCGTGCTGAACCACAATTTCTTCAAGGTCTCCTCCGGCCTGCTCGCGCTCTATGCCTCGCTCGCTGCGGTCATCCTGCTCTCCGTGCTGATACGGCTGGATGCGGATGCGGTCGGCTCCGCGCTCAAGCTCTACTGTCCCATCCTGGTGCTGGGCCTGGTCGTCGTGATCATGCGCATCGTCTTCATCCCCAACCGGATGATGAACCTGCTGGTCCCGCCCCTCTTCCTGGGATTCTTCATCTGGCATTCCTTCGCCTACAAGCGCTTCCTGGGGAAGGTCCAGCTGAGCGACAAGATCGCCAACGGCATCACGCTCGGCGTCCTGTTCATCGTCACGGTCCTGTCCTGGCTGGGCTATGTGTTCCTGGGCATGCAGGTGATGATCTGGTGGGTCTTCCAGCTGGGCGGCGTCGGCGCCGTGACGGCCCTGCATAAGGGCCTGACGATGTATGAGCAGAAGCGCATCAGCCGCCGCACCGGCCTCGATCCTTCCGAGTTGAACGGAACCGGGATGGGCGTCCAGAACGGCAAGTACATCCGTATCACCTGGTTCCGCGACTTCATCGAGATTGCCCTCTTCCCGATCCTGGCCGTCCTGACCATTCCGCTCGCGTTGCAGCTGGCCCTGGACGTCTTCGACTTGACGGGCATCTTCAATAGGGTGATGAACCATTCCTTCTTCAACCTGACGGACAAGAGCGGCAGCGAGATCTTGAAATTCACGCTCCACAACATTCTGACGGTCGTCTGCCTCTTCTTCGTCTTCAAGTACT
>JAEEGI010013734.1_pt1 | contig 17150 bp, 9 predicted proteins | sample 8958751 | NCBI WGS metagenome assembly JAEEGI01 (sample SAMN16246545, study PRJNA631951) | gut metagenome | biome: gut microbiome; feature: rumen; material: KS-attached | host: Bos | place: Iran: Karaj | collected 2018-10
AGGAAAGAAAATTCCAGCTTTAAAAGTATTACATCCTTGTAGTTCTCGTGGAAAGAACTGGACTTTTTGGCATGAATTCTATAAATTATTTTTGGATATGTAGTATAAAAGAAAAATGAGCAAGATTGTAATCGCCAATAAATTTATGAAGAAAAGGAGGTCTCAAATGCCTCCTTTTTTTATTCACTTTTTTACGACGTTCTTGAGATATTCCTGGATGTCGAATGCCGTTACGTTGTAAACTGGGTTCAGATGCTGAATGTTCTGGTCTTTCGAGAACAATTCTCCATTTGTAAGCATAGACAATAAATTCTTGCGTTTTAACCTGTGAACGGAATGTTCAAGAGCCATGGATATGAGTTCATTGATGTCTGTCCCGTTCTTTACGATTGAGTAAATGTCGTAGTAGTCACGGAATTTGGCGCGTCGGAGCAATGTCTCCATTTTCATTGCTCCAATTGACTTCATATCTGCCACTCGAATATTGTTCAAAACAGGAATTTCCACCATTGATGGTATTCTCTTCCGTGGAGCACAATAAAACGACAACTTCACACCTCCAACAACAAATTCCACCATATCAAAACCATACAATTCCATGGATTCAATACTGCCTATTGTTTCCAATTCCCTCTTGATTACGTGCCATTCCACATCCTGCTTTTCACCAGGCTTGTCTATCCACTTCATAAAATCAAGGTCTTCACTCATCCTGTGATTCAACTGGATTGACAAAGCCGTTCCTCCTACAAGCACAAATGGTTTTATGCACTCCATCTTGCTTATAGAGTCAATAATAGCGGATGTATGTGGTGCCAATCCTTTCATATAGCCAAACGTTTGTTAAGTACCCGGGTTTCCATACTGCGAACGTACGTACCAGGACGTTTCATCTTGAAATAATACCATGCAAGGAACTTGTTGAGTGTGAAATAGCGTTCACCTTGAGCCACCACATGCTCAATCCACACATTCTTCACCTTTTTATACGGATAGATCTCAAAAAGAAGATTGATTTCGTCCAAGTCGAGATGAATGAGTGTAAGTTCTATCAGCATGTCATCTGGAATACTGCTGATTGAAGACACGTCATACGACCAAAGACAATGCTCTGCCTTTAGTTTCTCCAATAGGTATGACTTTTTATCTTCCATGATGAACTTGTTGTAAATACACAAAAAGGAAGCCTAAAAGCTTCCTTTTTCCTTTGTTCCGTGCGGTGCGTACGAGACTCGAACTCGTGACCCCCTGCGTGACAGGCAGATATTCTAACCGACTGAACTAACGCACCAGAATTGTATGTTGCAAGCGGTTGTTTTTCGTTTGCGAGTGCAAAGGTACTGCTTTTTTTTGAACCTCCAAACAAAATTGGAAAAAATTTTACTTTTTTTTGAAAAAAAGTGGAAAAAGGGGGGGAATAGACGTTAGACCTTAGACGTTAGACTTTAGGGGGCCATGCGGACGGATGGGAGTTATGGGAACGGATGGGAATGGATGGGACGGATGGGAATGGATGGGAGTTGATGGGAGGTAGGGATGGGATTGGGAAAAGAGGGGAAATTTATCAATTTTGTTACAGGGAGCGAAATAAAAGGTAAAAAGAGGTGAGTTTCAGATATTTTTTTTGTAAATTTGCAGAAATTTGCGACTTTTAGAAAAAAGGCTCAGTTATTATAGATGATATTTTATATTTTTTGAGCCGTAGATGTTTTACTTTTTTGGCGGGATGTCCGCCTATGATGTTTTATTTAAAAGATGAATGTAATTACAAAGACAGTCTCATTGCCTGACGGAAGAGAGATCAGCATTGAGACAGGCAAGCTGGCGAAACAAGCCGATGGATCCGTAGTTTTGCGTATGGGCAAAACGGTGCTCCTGGCCACTGTATGCGCCGCGAAAGATGCAGTTCCGGGAACAGACTTTATGCCGCTCCAGGTTGAATACCGTGAGAAGTATGCGGCAAACGGAAGATTCCCTGGTGGTTTCACAAAGCGCGAGGGTAAAGCTTCCGACGAGGAGATTCTGACGTGCCGTTTGGTTGACCGTGCGTTACGTCCATTGTTCCCGAGCGATTTCCACGCAGAGGTATATGTGAACGTGATCCTCTTCTCCGCCGACGGAGTTGACATGCCAGACGCCTTGGCCGGTTTTGCCGCTTCCGCCGCGTTGGCTGCGAGCGACATCCCATTCGAGGGTCCTATCAGTGAGGTTCGCGTTGCAAGAATCAATGGTGAGTTTGTGATCAACCCTACTTTCAAACAGCTTGAAGAGGCTGACATGGACTTGATGGTAGGAGCGACCGAAGAGAATATCATGATGGTGGAGGGCGAGATGAAGGAAGTGTCGGAGCAGGATTTGCTCGAGGCATTGAAAGCCGCTCACGAAGCCATCAAACCACAGTGCCGTCTTCAGAAAGAGCTGATGAAGGAGTTGGGCACCGACGTGAAGCGCGAGTACTGCCACGAGGTGAACGACGACGAGCTGAAGGAAGCCGTGAAAGCCGAGTGCTACCAGAAGGCTTACGACGTGACCAAGCAGGGTTTGGAGAAGCATGCCCGTGAAGAAGCCTTTGAAGCCATCCGTGAGGAGTTCAAGGAAGCCTACGCTGCCAAGAACCCAGAGTTGAGCGAAGAAGAGCTTGAAGAGAAGAACGCGCTTATCGACAAATATTATCATGATGTTGAGAAAGACGCCATGCGCCGCTGCATCTTGGATGAGGGCATCCGTCTTGACGGCCGTCACACCACCGACATCCGTCCGATCTGGTGTGAGGTTGACCCACTTCCAGGTCCTCACGGCTCCGCCATCTTCACCCGTGGTGAGACACAGTCGCTCGCCACTTGTACGCTTGGCACGAAGCTCGACGAGAAGCTGATTGACGGTGCGCTCGTACGCGAATACCAGCGTTTCCTGCTCCACTACAACTTCCCTCCATTCTCCACAGGTGAGGCAAAAGCCCAGCGCGGTGTGGGTCGTCGTGAGATTGGTCACGGCCACTTGGCATGGCGCGGCATCAAAGGCCAGCTTCCAGAAGACTATCCTTACACCATCCGCGTGGTGAGCGACATTCTGGAGTCGAACGGTTCTTCTTCGATGGCCACCACTTGTGCAGGCACTCTTGCCCTGATGGATGCCGGAGTTCCAATCAAGAATCCTGTAGCCGGTATCGCCATGGGTCTGATCAAGAACCCAGGCGAAGACAAATACGCTATCCTTTCTGACATTCTGGGTGATGAGGACCACCTCGGCGACATGGACTTCAAGACCACTGGTACGAAGAACGGTCTGACCGCCACTCAGATGGACATCAAGTGCGACGGTCTGTCGTATGAGATACTGGAGAAAGCCCTGATGCAGGCCAAGGCAGGCCGTGAGCACATCATGGGTGAGATGATGAAGACCATCAGCGAGCCACGTGCTGAGCTGAAACCACACGTACCACGCATCGAGCAGATCACCATTCCTAAGGAGTTCATCGGTGCAGTGATCGGTCCTGGCGGCAAGATTATCCAGCAGATGCAGGAAGACACCGGCGCCACCATCACGATTGACGAGGTTGACGGTGTAGGCAAGGTTCAGGTGAGCGCTCCAGACAAGGAAGCCATTGAGAACGCTTTGGCAAAGATTAAAGCCATCGTAGCCATCCCTGAGGTTGGTGAGGTATATAAAGGCACAGTACGCTCAGTGATGCCTTACGGTTGCTTCGTTGAGTTCATGCCAGGCAAGGACGGTCTGCTCCACATCAGTGAGATTGACTGGAAGCGCTTGGAGACCGTTGAGGAAGCTGGTATCAAGGAAGGCGACCCAATTGACGTGAAGCTGATTGACATCGACCAGAAGACTGGCAAGTTCAAGCTTTCTCACCGTGTGCTGATTGAGAAGCCAGCCGACTATGTGGAGCGTCCTCAGCGCGAGCGTCGTCCACGTCCTGAACGTGGTGAGCGCGGCGAGCGTGGTGAACGTGGTAATTTCCGTCGCGGCGACCGTGGCGAGCGTCATGGCCACCACCACAACGAGCCATCCAACAATGACGGCGAAGGTCATGTGAAATCCGCGCTTGACGACTTCCTGTCGTAAGCGGTTATAGATAATGCGCCAGCGTCGTTGAACGACGCTGGCGTTTTTTTACCCCCCTTAATCCCGGCTTCCAGCCGTGGCAATAGACAAAAGAGGAATATTAGATTTGGCTTTTCAGCGGTTTTTGCATAACTTTGCAAAAGAAAACAAAAGAAAAATAAAAGAAAAAGGAAGAAGCCTAAAAGAAAGAAATTAGAGCAAGAATATATGGCATCAAAACTGAGATTCAAGGTAGTGGATGACGCATTCAAGAAGCGTCCAGTGAGAGTGAAGGTACCCGATGAGCGTCCTTCAGAATACTTTGGCAAGTATGTGTTTGACAAGAAGAAGATGTACAAATACCTTCCTGCCCGAGTTTATGAGAAGATGTGCGACGTGATAGACAACGGTGCTCCGTTCGACCTGACGATAGCCGATGCCGTGGCAGAGGGTATGAAGAAATGGGCAATGGAGTTGGGCGTGACCCACTATACCCACTGGTTTCAGCCACTGACGGAAGGCACAGCCGAGAAGCACGACGGCTTTGTGGAGCACGACGGCAAAGGCGGCATGGTTGAGGAATTTGAAGGCAAGCTGCTGGTTCAGCAGGAGCCGGACGCCTCTTCGTTCCCTAACGGCGGCATCCGCTCCACATTCGAGGCCCGCGGCTATTCTGCCTGGGATCCGACTTCTCCGGTGTTTGTGATTGGCGACACGCTGATGATTCCTACCGTTTTCATCGCCTTCACCGGTGAGGCACTCGACTACAAGGTGCCATTGAAGAAATCACTGTACGCCGTGGATAAGGCAGCCACCGCCGTATGCCAGTATTTCTACCCCGAGGTGAAGAAGGTGACTTGCAACCTGGGTTGGGAACAGGAATATTTCCTGGTTGACGAGTCGCTGTTCAGTGCCCGTCCCGACTTGGTGATGACCGGCCGCACACTGATGGGCCATGATTCGGCCAAGAACCAGCAGATGGACGACCACTATTTCGGATCCATTCCTGAGCGCGTGGAGAATTTCATGCGCGACATTGAGATTCAGGCCTTGGAGCTTGGCATCCCCTGCAAGACCCGCCACAACGAGGTGGCTCCCAACCAGTTTGAACTGGCTCCAATCTACGAGGAAACAAACCTTGCCATCGACCACAACATGCTGATGATGTCGATCATGAAACGCGTGGCCATCAAGCATGGCTTCCGTTGCCTGCTCCATGAGAAGCCGTTCAAAGGCGTGAACGGCTCCGGCAAGCACAACAACTGGTCGCTTTCCACCGACACCGGCGTGTTGCTCCATGCTCCGGGCAAGACCCCGCTGGACAACATCCGCTTCGTGACCTTTATCGTGGAGACGCTGAAAGCGGTGTACGACCACAACGGGCTGCTGAAAGCCGCCATCAGTTCAGCCACGAATGCCCACCGCCTGGGTGCGAACGAGGCACCTCCCGCCATCATTTCCTCTTTCCTTGGCCGCACGGTTTCCGAGCTGCTGGAACACGTGGAGAAGGCCGACGAGGGCGACGAGCTGACGATAGCCGGCAAGACCGAGCTGAAACTCGACATCCCTTCGATACCCCAGCTGCTGATTGACAACACCGACCGCAACCGCACCAGTCCGTTCGCCTTCACCGGCAACCGGTTTGAGTTCCGTGCTGTGGGTTCTCTCGCCAACTGCGCAAGCGCTATGCTGGCATTGAACGCCGCCGTGGCTGAGTCATTGATGAACTTCAAAGAGCGGGTTGACGGCATGATCAGCAAGGGCGTGGGCAAAGAGGTTGCCATCCTGCGCGTTCTGAAAGAAGACATCAAATACATCAAGCCCATCCACTTCGAGGGCAACGGCTACAGCGACGAATGGAAAGCCGAGGGAGCGCGCCGTGGTTTGGACTGCGAGACGAGCTGTCCTCTGATTTACGACGCCTACTTAAAAGACTCGACGGTGAAGATGTTTGAGAAGACAAACGTGATGACCCGCCCTGAGCTTGAGGCCCGCAACGAAATCAAGTGGGAAACCTACACAAAGAAGATTCAGATTGAGGCACGTGTGTTCGGTGACTTGTGCATGAACCATATCATCCCTGTGGTGACGAAATACCAGTCTATGCTCATTGACAACGTCCACAAGCTGAAAGAGATTTTCCCTGCCGAGAAAGCGATGAAAATCTCCGCCAACAACCTGACCATCATCGAGAAAATCTCCGAGCACGAGTCATTCATCGTGGAAAACGTGGCTAAACTGATTTCCACCCGCCGTGAGGTGAACAAGATTGAGTCGGAACGCGAGAAGGCCATCGCCTACCACGACCAGGTGGCTCCGTTCCTTGAGTCCATCCGCTATCACGTGGACAAGCTGGAACAGATTGTGGACGACGAGGTTTGGCCGTTGCCTAAATACCGGGAGCTGCTGTTCATCATTTGAGGGTTTTTGTATATATAGATGGTTGGGCAGCAACACTGTTGCTGCATGGATAACTGCTTTTTTGCCATGCGGACGGTTGAGCCATGCGGACGGTTGAGCCATGCGGACGGTTGAGCCATGCGGACGGTTGAGCCATGCGGACGTTATTTGGCAATACACATAGGGTAAGTAAAAACGAAACAGGATGAAGAAAAAAGACTTGTTTTTCAGCTGTTTGCTGCTGATGCTCGCTATCACTGTGAATATTCAGGCGCAGGAGGGCTCAGACGCAGACTTAAAAGCCGGACGCAACCGACCGCAGAGTAGCTATGAGGAGTTTTTGAGCCGTTACGACAAGCGGGAGGTGATGATTCCGATGCGTGACGGCGTTCGGCTGTTCACGTCGATTTACGAGCCGAAAGACAAGAGTGTGGCACATCCGATTCTGATGAACCGCACTCCCTACGGCAGCGGTCCTTACGGTGAAAAGCTGATGGACTTGAGCCGCCCTGCTTGGAAACCCTACAGCGACGCAGGCTACATCATTGTGTTTCAGGATGTGCGTGGAAAAAACGCGAGTGAAGGCACGTTTGAGGACCTCCGCCCGTTCATCGTCGATAAGCAAGGACCGTCGGCCATCGATGAGGCGAGCGACACCTACGACACGGTGGAATGGTTGACCCACCACACGCACAACAATGGGTGCGTGGGTGTGTTCGGCATCTCCTACCCCGGCTTCTACTCCACGATGGCAGGCCTTTGCGGTCATCCAGCCGTGAAGGCTGTGTCTCCCCAAGCGCCTGTGACCGATTGGTTCCGTGGCGACGACACCCACCACAACGGTGCCTTGTTTCCCCTTGACATGTTTTCCTTTGAATATTGGTTCGAACATGTGAACAGCCCAGCATTTTGGAACGGCGACTATGACATGAGCCGGCATATTGACCCCACCGACATCATCCACCACGACGCCTACACCGACTACCTGGACCGCGGCAGCATCCGCAATTTCACCCGCCTTCTGGGCGACAGCTGCCGTTTCTGGACCGATATGGTGGCACATCCCGACCTTGACGCCTGGTGGGAAGAGCGTAACGTGGCCTATCACTGTCAGGAGATGGCTCCTGCTGTTCTGGTTGTGGGCGGATTGTTCGATGCAGAAGACTGCTTCGGCGCTTTCACCACCTACCGTGCCATCCAGCGTCAGTCGCCCCAGACGGAGCTGTACTTCGTGGAAGGTCCCTGGAGCCATGGTGAATGGAGCCGCGGCGCGAGCGGCCACTTAGGCGACATCTGGTTCGGCAATGACGCCAACTACGATTACTACTTGAAAAACATAGAAGTACCATTCTTCCGCTATTACTTAGAAGGCAAAGGCGAGAAACCCGACTATGGTGCGATGGTGTTCCACACGGGTGAGAACCGCTGGCACAAATACCGCCAGTGGGAACCATCCCACTACCCCACTCCCTTCTATCTGAACAGTGACGGGACGCTTGGCTCAGCACACTACGGAGCTCAACCGACGAGCTACACCTCCGACCCATCCCGTCCTGTGCCATTTATGGAGCGTCCGCTGAGAAGCCGTCCTGCAGAATACATGACCTCAGACCAACGCTTTGCCTCCACACGTCCCGACGTGGCTGTGTTCAGCACTGACGTGCTGACAGACAGCTTGTGCCTGGCAGGACCGGTTGAGGCAGACCTGAGCGTGGCGATCAGCAGCACGGATGCCGACTTCATCGTGAAGTTGATTGACGTGTTTCCTGCCGACTTCGCCTATCCCGACTCGGTCCAGGCAAAGACAGGACGCCTGCTGATGAGCGGCTACCAGATGCTGGTACGTGGCGAGGTTCTGCGTGGCAAATACCGCAACTGCCTGGAGCTTGACTCTGTGGCATTCCATACGCAGAAGCAGTCAGCGATGAAAGGCTACCGCTTTCATCCTTCAACCCCTGAGCCGTTTGTGCCAGGCGAGGTGACACAGGTGCGGTTCCGTCTGCCCGACGTAGCCCACACGTTCCTTCCCGGACACAGGTTGATGATTCAAGTTCAGAGCACATGGTTTCCGCTGGTTGACCGCAACCCACAGACCTTCTGCAACATCTATGAATGCAGCGACGGGGATTTCAGGCCGTGCAAGGTTGAGATTCACAACAGCGAGAAGCATCCATCACGGATTTGGCTACCGGTGGTTTATTAGATTTTAGAATAATTAGGGATTAGGAATGAGGAATGAGGAATGAGCAGCAACACTGTTGCTGCATGGATGACTGCTTTTTGGCCATCCGGACGGATGGGAGCGGATGGGAGGTGATGGGAGGTGATGGGAGCTATGGGAGGTGATGGGAGCTATGGGAATGATGAGAGCTATGGGAGGAATGGGAGGAGATAGAAAATAAAAGGCGGCTGTGTCTCTTGGCACAGCCGCCTTTGGGATTATAAGCGGTTATAAACTTTGCAGCAGTTTTTAGGACCGATCCGGGATTATTTGAGGATTACCTTTTTCCCATTTTTGTTGATGAAGATACCGTGTGAAGGGTTGCTGACGCGCTGTCCTTGAAGGTTGTACCACACATCGGAGAGGGAGTTGGAGTCTGCATTGACGGTGTTGATGGCCGTAGGGTCTGCTTTCACACGCAGGATTCCATCAGTGAGGAGTGTGCTGGTGTCCCAAAGCTGGGTTGGCGACGGGCGTTCCGGGATGATGGTTGAGAATCCTGTTCCCGTGACAGAGCCGAGGGAAGAGAAGAGCTTGAACTCCGTTCCGTCCGGCATTTCCTCCGTTATGTTTTCCGTGTCGAGCACGAGCGTAGCGTCATTGACCACAAACGCTCCGGTGACAGCAATCTTCGGGCAGATGGTTGACGTTCCGTTGTATTTAAGTTGGAATGCCGCGTTTGCACCACTGTTGAGGGTAAGGCCAGCCGTGAGTTTGAGGATGTAAGAGTTGGAGAGTGCCACTCCGTCGCCTGCGAACACCTCGCCCCCGCTGCTGACGAGAACTTTGGACCCTACAGAGCCCCTACCAGCAAGCGTGGCTCCATCACGTACGTAGTAGTAGCCGCCTCCTGTGTGAGAGCCGTTGACGATGAGGCGTCCCCCCTCCACATAGGTTTTTCCAGAGTAGATATTGGCTCCTGTGAGTTTCCAGTCGCCGCTTCCCACCTTGTAGATGGTGGTGGTTCCATTATACTTAGAGTTGGTGGAGCTTGCACAGTTGTCGATGACGCCGGCGAAGGTCTCGTCGGTGTTGGCACCACCGATTCTCCATGTCATTTGATGCCCTGCCGTGTTCTTGCTGGAGCCAGAGAGGTATGTGCCAGCCACTCCGCTGAGTCCTCCGATGCTGAGGTCGCCGTTTGTCTTCCAATAGACCATCCGGATGGTTCCCTTGAGCTGCACAACTCCGTTAGGAATGCCGTTGTTCTCCAGCATGAACTGTGCGCTCGAGCCTGTTCCGTTGGCTATGAGTTTTCCATAGAAATTAGAGAAATCTCCTTGGAAATACTCACGGAGCCAGTCGGTTCGGAACTCTATGGTACCCGCACCCGAGAACGGGCTCTTGATGTAGCAGTTGCGGTAAGGGATGAATACAGAAGTTGTTCCCTCCATCGCCTCGATTGGGAAGTAGTATTCGGTGTAGTTGTCGTTGGCGTCTTTGGTGGTGAATGAGCCTCCTGCAAGTACGAGTTTCTCAGAGTTTCCGAGATAGAGTTTCTTGTCGGAGATGGACGAGAGGTACGGCAGATGGAGCGTTCCACTCTTGACGATGGTGGCTCCGTCGTAGTCGAAGAAGTCAGGCGACTGCGGTTGGAGGGTTCCTTTTCCGCCGATGGTAAGTACGCCCGTTCCTGTGATTTTTCCACTCATGGACACAGTTGCGCTGCTGTTCTGCACATCGAACTCGGTGTTTTTATACATGCTCGCGCTTCGGTTCGTGGAGGTGGTAGCACCGGTGTAGTTCCAGGTACCTCCATCCCAGATCCAGTTTTGCGCAAATTCCGATGACGCGCCGATGCTGCTGTCAACATCACCGTTTTTGAGGGAGTTGAACGCGATGGTACCTCCGTGGTTGATGGTGGCACCCTTGTAACTGTTCGCGGTGTTGAGCGTGAGCGTGCCCTCTCCATATTTGTTGAGCGAACCCTCGCCTGCGATATTACCTTTTCCGCTGAAGGTGATGTCAGCATTGGAGTTGACGACGGTGACAGCTGGGCTTACGGTCTCGTTGATGGTGACAGTGGCCTTCTCATTGTCTTCGAAGAGCACCTTGGCTCCGTCCTCAAAGATATGGTCGCTCTCCTTCCAGTTTTCGGTGGCGGTGTCCCAGGTGCCATCGGTCACGTTCCACGTGTAGTCAGGCTCATAGGTCTTGATGTCTATCATCTCCGCCTGCTTCGGCTGGGTCTTGACAGTGATGGCAGGAGTGTAGTCAGAGGCTTTATCCCCTTTGACCGCCCTCATCCTTACTTGGAAGGCGCTTCCGTCAGCCAGTTGGTCGAAAGTGAATGTCTCGGTGTCGGCCTCCGCCTTGCCCACCACTTTCCATGCTCCGTCGATGAGCATTTCCATCTGGAATTCCTCCTCGTCGTCGGTGAAGTCATACCACTTCACGTCGATGCTGTGGTCGGTGGATTCCACGAACGCGAAGTTCTGCGGTGCCCGGAGAAATTCGGTGCGGTTTTTGCGGTTGATTCCGTTGATATAGTTCTCGATATTGGCGTATCCGTTGGCAGCGATGGTCATGGCGTCGTTCTTGGCTGGATCCGTTCCGTTGGCCTTCTCCCATTCGTCCGGCATGCCGTCCTTGTCGGTGTCGGTCGGTTTGGTGAAAGACTTGACGGTCCAGGCGGTAGGTGCTCCGATAGGGAGTTGGTGCTCTGATGACAGGATGGCACCCTCGGTTCCGAACGACTTGCACTGGTGTACCATGAGGCAGTCGGCGAGGTCGCGGTAAGGGAGTGACGCTCCCACTTCAGGGAGGAGCGAGTCGATGAGCTGGCTGGATTTCCATGTAGGGAGTACCGGATAGTTGAACGGCTTGGATTCGAAAGTCGGTCCTCCGCTGTATTCGCTTCTCGGAATTTCATACGGACTGAGCACGCCGTCGTGGTTTCTATCCTGCCAGTTGTCGGCCGCATAGATGTGGAAGTCGCTGTTTCCGCTCGTGATGGCGTTTCCCCCACCCGCCGGTCCGTTGATAAAGAGGTTGTTGGTGACGTTGACCCACGACTTTCCCTGTGAGTCGCCTCCCATGAGGTAGCATCCGTCCTGCCAGTTATAAACGATGCAGTTGACGTATTGGCTTGCCCCCTTCACCTTGTTGTTACGTGTAGAGTTGTCGCAATAGAAATTGCGGTAAAGCGTGATGGAGTCGCTCTGAATCAGTCCTCCTGCCGAGTGGGCAAGCAGTCCCTGCCCTACCACACAGTTGGAGAGCGTGATGTTCTGCGGTGCCTTTCCTTTGTTGTCCCAGTTGATGGAGAAGGTCTCGTCGAGTCCCCAGGCGAAGGAGCAGTGGTCGAAGATCATGTTGACGCCGTTTGCCACTCCTGCGGCATCCTTTCCCGAAGTGCCGCCTTTTCCCATGCGGAACTTCATGTAGCGGACGATGATGTTGTCGGCTGCGGAGAAGGACACTCCGTCGCCATAGACGATGACGCCCTCTCCCGGTGCGGTCTGTCCAGCCACGTAGAGGTTGGCAGCGAAGGACATTCGAGAGCTGATGTTGATGACTCCCGACACGTCGAACACCACGATTCGGTTAGGCTTGCTCACTGCATCTCGCAGAGATCCCGCCCCGCTGTCGTTGAGGTTGGTCACATGATATACTGAACCGTAGCGTCCGCCTGTGGCGTAGCGCCCGAATCCCACGGCGCCGGGGAAGGCAAGCTGCTGGGCTTGCATGGCCGTGAGGCAGCATGCTGCGGCAAGAAAAGTAAAGAAACGTTTCATATTGTTTTGCAGTTAGTTATAGATTCAGTAGTTTATGGATGCGAATTTACAAAAAAGAATGGATATGGGCAAACGTTTAGAAAAAATTAGGAAAACTGCTTAATTGATTGGGCAGCAACACTGTTGCTGGGAATCCCTGCGGGATTACTCCTTTGTGAAGCTAAAGCAAGGAATTTCTACGAAATAACTCCTTGGTGAAGCTAAAGCTTCAGTCGTCGCAAACAATGCTTCTATTCCGCATTGTCGTCGCAAACCGAGCTCCTATCCCGCTCGGTGGCTGACAGCTTTTTGGCCATGCGGGCGGGAGGGGGCAATGGGAGTTATGGGAGGGGATGGGAATCGATGGGAGTTATGGGAGGAGATGGGAGAGATGGGTGGTGTTGAACCAAAAAAAGGTGCATCTGGGTAGATGCACCTTTTTGTTGGTTGTTGAAGGCTGGATTACTTCAGCTTGGTGTAGCCATACTTAGCCACGTCGCCGAGCTCTTCCTCGATGCGGATGAGCTGGTTGTACTTAGCCATACGGTCAGTACGTGACATAGAACCAGTCTTGATCTGGCCAGAGTTGGTTGCTACGGCGATGTCAGCGATAGTAGCATCCTCAGTCTCTCCTGAACGGTGAGAAGTCACAGATGTGTAGCCATGACGGTGAGCCATCTCAATAGCCTCGAGAGTCTCAGTGAGCGAACCAATCTGGTTCACCTTGATGAGGATAGAGTTTGCAGCACCCATCTGGATACCCTTCTGGAGGAACTTGGTGTTGGTTACGAAGAGGTCATCACCCACAAGCTGGCAGCGGTCACCAATCTTAGCGGTGAGCTTCACCCAGTTGTCCCAGTCGTTCTCGTCGAGACCGTCCTCGATAGAGTCGATAGGGAAGTCGGTGATGAGCTTCTCGAGGTAAGCAATCTGCTCGTCGGCGCTGAGTTTCTTTCCGTTAGGATCCTTCTTCTTGCCGTTCTTGAGCTGGCTGTAGTCATACCACCAGTTGCCGTTCTCGTCCTGAGTAGCGAACTCAGAAGCAGCGCAGTCCATAGCGATCTTCACGTCCTTACCTGGCTCATAACCAGCAGCCTTGATAGCGTCGCAGATGATCTGGAGCGCATCCTCAATGCCGTCGAGAGCAGGAGCGAAACCACCCTCATCACCTACAGCAGTGCTGAGACCGCGAGCCTTGAGGAGCTTAGCGAGGTTGTGGAACACCTCAGCACCGATACGGATAGCCTCCTTGATGCTGTCGGCACCAACCGGACGGATCATGAACTCCTGGAATGCGATAGGTGCGTCAGAGTGTGCACCACCGTTGATGATGTTCATCATTGGAACCGGGAGCGTGTAGGTGTTGGTACCACCGATGTAGCGGTAGAGCGGCATTCCGAGTGCGTTGGCAGCAGCCTTTGCAGCAGCGAGAGACACACCGAGGATTGCGTTGGCACCGAGCTTGCTCTTAGTAGGAGTTCCATCGAGAGCGAGCATCTTGTAGTCGAGTGCACGCTGGTTGAACACGCAGTCGCCCTTGAGTGCAGGAGCGATGATGGTGTTCACGTTCTCCACAGCCTTGAGCACACCCTTGCCGAGGTAACGGTTCTTGTCGCCGTCACGAAGCTCAAGAGCCTCATTCTCACCAGTTGATGCACCAGATGGTACGGCAGCACGGCCGAGCACACCATTCTCAAGAACTACATCTACCTCCACGGTAGGGTTGCCACGTGAATCCAGGATCTCACGAGCTACGATTTTTTCAATCTTCATAATTTAAACAGCTATTTAAAATAAAAAAATAAGTTATTCTCTTTCTAAACTGCAAAATTAGCGAAAATCGCGTAGTTTAGCAAGTAAAACGTAAAAAAAATGAGGAATTAGGAATGAGGAATTAGGAATTAGGAATGAGACCATGCGAGCACAGAGGGAAACCATCCGAATGGGAATTGATGGGAACTATGAGAATTATGAGAATGGATGATGGAGAGATACAGAAAGCGGCAGAGCCATGGGGCCCTGCCGCTTGATATTGAGTGTTGGGTTGATCTTGGGATTACCAGAGAGAGGATGTTGCGCCTTCCTCACGGTCCTTGAGGAGCATGATCATGGCTTCGTCAAGTTCTTCCTCTTCTTCGAGGTAGTCAGCGTTACGCTGTTTTGTCACGGCATCTTCCGGGTTTGCTTTTCCATCGGAAATTGGGATGAGGAACGCTGTTGAGCACCCAGTCTGCTCGAATTGAATTGTTGGTTTGCTATATTTTTTCATTTTGTAGTCTCCTATAATTAGTTGTATGTCAGCTGATGGGCTGCTCAAATTATTTAACGAACACTTTCTTTCCATTCACGATGTAGATGCCTTTGGTCGGCTGTGCCACGCGCTGTCCTGCAAGGTTGAAGATGGCGTTGTCGGCAGTCTTGGCATTCTCGATGCCATTGATGGCGGTTGCACCGGCGAACGAGAGTGAGAGTTCCTTCACGCTTCCTCCGAAGCTGGATGCAGGGATGTATGCCTTGCCCATGGCGAGCGTGCCTGCGTTGCAGAGGTTGAATTTACCTTCAGCTGTGAGGATATATGCCTCACCATCGGCAAGGGCTACCTCCTCCTCAGCGGCAAGGAGGATATTGCCAGTCATGTCGTCTGGCTCAACAGTGTTTGCAATCGGCACGTTGTAAGTGGTGCCCTTGGTTCCCTGGAGGAGGACGCCTGTTCCAGCAGGAACGACGTTCACAGGAGTAATCGCAAGGTCGTTGTCGGAGATGTCAGTGTCGGTGATGATGTATGCCTTGAGTCCTTCCACGTTGGAGAAGTCGAGGTTTTCAGGACTGCAGAAGGTGATCATGTCGGCAACCGGGGTGATTTCAACGGTCTCAGGCTCCACATCACCTGTGCGCTGGATGTAGATAAAATCAAGACCGTTCTTGTTTCCAGAATCAGAATTAAGCCATTTTATGTCAGATGCTTCTGACAGAGCAAACTCAGAGGTGATTTGTGACCAGTTTGATGCACCTTTTATCGATGCTTCAAACTCTGTATCACCAAAGGCAAATTTCTGCGTTGCACCAGCAGATGAATTTGAATAGCAAACCATAGTTGCTTTATATAAGCCCGCAGGTAAATTAGTAATCACGATATCTTCAGACACATATCCACAGGCAGCTTTTGAAGAACGGGCGTTCATATTTCCTCCTGCATTTGTGTAAGTGGCTCCTTCGATTTCCTCTCCTTCTGAGAAATAAACCACATTATCGATATCCGTTACTGCATAGTCAAAATTAACAACTGCTCCATCTTCCGATACATTAACAAGCTGATGATATTGACTGGAAATAGGACCTCTAGAATATAAAACACCATCTTTATTTATATAAAGAGGATAGACGATATCTGCAGTTTCACCTTCAACAAGAACACCTGAAAAAATTGTTTTGAGAATATCAGTTCCAGCTACAGCATTTACAGTAAAGTTGTATTCATTGGCTTTACGCAATTTAACGTTATAATTGTTTGCACCAGCCTCAAGAGTGAAAGAGGTAACGGCCCCTTCAATTGCAAAATACTTCACACCATCAATTGTAACAGGATTATCAGCAGAGACTTCCGCACCTGCTACACTTTCGCCAGCATCAGTCTTAAGCACATTTCCATTAAAAGTGTAATTGATAGCATAAGTTGCTTTCTGTGCAGCAGCCTGTTCTGCTTGTGAAACAGTAATAGCTGTAATATAGTTGTTTAGAGTCCAACCCACACTACCTCCACGGACAAATCCGGTAGAAACAGTATTGAACGAACCGGAAAGACTTCCCGAAACATAGGATGTTAAATCGTTTCCATCAAAAGTCAAAGACTCAACAACCTTCTTTTGAGTGTCAAAAACTATAGAGATGTGTTTGGTTGTAGTATAATTTCCATATTTTATTGTTCCGATTTTTGTATTATTTAAGCCTCCATCCTTGCTAATATGCAAATTATATGTTGAGTTGATTGCTATTCTAATGTTACTTCCAAACTGAATCCAATTGAAATTACCTTCTCTTCCTGTAGCACAAGCAAATGTCCAATCAACCTCATACTTTACTTTAGCCCTGTCTGCAATAGTAAATGATTTATTCAAATAAGTTGCTGTTAAATTGGCATTTGCACCCAATCCATTAGTAGCATTAACTTCTACTGCACCAGACGCATTCCAATCTGATTTGTCTGCGTCAGTCCAGTCAGATAGTGCTCGAGTATAGACAGTTGTAAACGTGTCCTCTGCCCACACACTTGTTGCTCCACATAGGCATGCTACGAGGAGGAAAAGTTTTAGTGTAAAATGTTTCATTTGTTAGTAAGTTTAGTTAATAGATATTTTGGTTGTAAATTGATTCGCATCAATGGGGGTATTGGTTGTGAGAGGCTATCAGCCTGATTGACACCAATATTTGGCAAAGGTAAGAAAAAGAAAAGAAAAATGCAAATTATTGGGGGGAATTAGACGTTAGACTTTAGACTTTAGACGCCATGCGGATGGATGGGAGTTATGGGAGGAATGGGAGCTATGGGAGGAATGGGAGCTATGGGAATGGATGGGAATTTTCTGGTATGAAGAATGAGGACTCACCATTGTGGATGAGTCCTCATTACAGAAAAAAAGAATGGGGAGATGGTTATTTGCCGACTTTCATGTTTTTCAAGTCATCGGGGGAGATGTTGCCGATGATGATGATGACGCTGGTTTCGTTTTCTTCGGATGTGAGGAGAACAAACTCACGGA
>JAEEGI010013749.1_pt1 | contig 17139 bp, 19 predicted proteins | sample 8958751 | NCBI WGS metagenome assembly JAEEGI01 (sample SAMN16246545, study PRJNA631951) | gut metagenome | biome: gut microbiome; feature: rumen; material: KS-attached | host: Bos | place: Iran: Karaj | collected 2018-10
CTTCGCAAAGGCGAGGCCGAGCAGGTGGTGCGTGTCTTCCGCGATGAGCTTCACGCCAATCTGGTCTATGTGGATGCCGTCGACCGCTTCCTCGACAAACTGGCCGGCGTGGCCGATCCCGAACAGAAACGGAAGATCATCGGCGCCGAGTTCATCCGCGTCTTCGAGGAAGAAGCCCGCAAGCTGGACGGCATCAGTTTCCTGGCCCAGGGAACCATCTATCCCGACATCATCGAATCCGGCCCCGTCAAATCCCACCACAATGTGGGCGGCCTTCCGGAAGACCTTCAGTTTGAGCTCGTCGAGCCCATCAAACTGCTCTTCAAGGATGAGGTCCGCGTCGTCGGCAAGCAGTTGGGCCTGCCCGACAATATGGTCTACCGCCAGCCTTTCCCGGGCCCCGGCCTGGGTGTCCGTTGCACCGGCGCCATCACCCGCGACCGGCTGGAAGCCCTTCGCGAAAGCGATGCCATCCTGCGCGAGGAATTCGCCAGGAACGGACTGGAGGGCAAAGTCTGGCAATACTTTACCATCGTCCCCGACTACAAGTCGACGGGCATCCGCGACAACAAGCGCAGCTGGGACTGGCCGGTCATCATCCGTGCCGTCAACACCCGCGACGCCATGACCGCCACCATCGAGGAGATCCCCTACAAGCTGCTGCACCACATCACGCAGCGCATCTTCACGGAAGTCCCCGGCGTGAACCGCGTCCTGTACGACCTGACGCCGAAGCCGACCGGAACGATCGAGTGGGAATAAGATTTCAGCAAAGGTTACGCAACGTTCTGCCTGTATCTGGAAGATGGCGCAGAAGAAATACAAGTTGGGGGCCGCATTCAGCGGTGGAGGGGCCAGGGCGGCGGCTCACTGCGGAGCCTTGCAGGCACTGCTTGAATTCGGTCTCAAGCCCGACATCGTATCGGGCACCAGTGCCGGGGCTCTGGTGGCAATCTATTATGCTTCCGGATTTTCGCCGCGTGAAATCGTGTCCCAGTTCCTCGGCCTGAGCTTCTTCAAGGACATCGTCTCGCCTACACTGCCCAAGGGTGGGATGTTCGACTCCAGGCCACTGATCGAACACCTGCGCAAACACCTGCCTTATACCCGGCTGGAAGACCTCCCCGTCCCCACCTGCATCATCGCCTCCGACATGGAACATGGCTGCGCCAAGGTATTCTCCCGAGGAGAGATCGCTCCGCGCGCCGTTGCTTCCTGCTCGATTCCGGTGATCTTCAATCCCATCGAGATCGGAGGCATCCACTACGTGGACGGCGGCGTTTTCCAGAATCTGCCCGTGCCGGCCATCCGCCGTCGCTGCGAAAAGCTGATTGCCTTCAACCTCAACCATATCTACGAGGAGAAATACAAGAACAACGTCGTGGCGGTAGCCTACCGCTCTTTCTCCATGATGTTCCTCTCCAATACCTTGGCCGATGCACGGCAGGCCGACATCTTCGTCGATCTGGACACGGAAGGCTGTACTGCCTACGACATGTCCAAACTCGAAGACCTTTTTTTCCGCGGGTACGACAGTACTGTCGGCGTCCTGGAAGCAAACGGATATGAACGGAAACTTCTGCGGGAAGACATCCATTTCCCCCAGAAGCACCACCGGTAAGCGTTTTTTTGCGGGAGAGACGCAACATTTCGCCCATTTTTTGCATCTTTGCAGTGTCGTTCGACAGACGGCACAACTGGGGATGTACTGGTTTTGACGGTAAATGATGTCGGGCGGTAAGCATGCCGAGCGTCGTAGCCCCGCTCGTAAATCTCAGACTACAAGCCATAACTGGCAACTACAACTATGCACTCGCTGCCTAATTTGCCAAGCAGATTAGCTTAATCGCGCGGACCAGGTCCGTAGCGACGAGTATCCCGCCGGAGTTTCCGCCTTCTCTCGCCGGCATACGGGGTATCATTCAAGAAGGATGCGGGCGCCGACGCTTCTACCGCGCCTTAAGATTCAGAAGCTAAGAGGCCGATGGCCCGCCTACCGGCAGCCGGCCCCCGACAACCAAAGGCAGGATAAGCATGTAGAAAGCCACTTGGCGCTTTATTCGGACGGCGGTTCGACTCCGCCCATCTCCACAAGAAAAGCTGGCAATTGCCAGCTTTTCTTGTGGAGAGTCGGCCGCTAAGCGGCCTCCTCTGTCTACTGGGGCACATCCCCAGACCCCTCGAGCTTCGCTCGACGCGCTTTGCGCTTTGCGGGACCTCACGGTCCCGTTTTTCGTTTGCGGAGATGGGCGGAGCGTCGGCCGCTAAAGCAGCCTCCTTTGTTGTCTGGGGCACATCCCCAGACCCCTCGCGGCCTTGCCGCGGCCTGCTGAAGCAGGCTTGCGCTTCGCGCGGTCCAGTACATTTACGCATAAAAATCGCAGGAGCAAAAGTCATTGTTTTTGCTCCCATGAGGCTTCAAAATCATTGTTGCGGGAACAAATTGTGGCCTTTTTGCGCCCGAAGAAGGCTAAGATACAGCTTGGAGGCGCAAATTGACGGCAAGCACCAGTATAAAAGAAAAAAGGATGACTCACCGACGCAAATAGACTGAACTACGCAGACTTCGGATTTGTCTCCTTTTCAGTCCACTTTACAGTCCACTTTCAGTCGTCTCATAGGTGAACTGATAGCCTGGCCTAACCACAACATCATTATTTCTCCCGGCCGACATTCGATCCGAAGTGAGAAAACAAGCCCTAAACCCACCTATATCCAACCGAACTTAAACAAACTTTTCCGTCCCTATGAAAATCCTCATCGATCCCGGTCATGGCCGTAACACACCCGGCAAATGCAGTCCCGACGGACGCTTTCGCGAATACCAGTACACCCGTGAAATCGCGGCGGCCGTGGTGGCCCGCCTTCAGGCGCTCGGCCACGATGCCGAAGTCATGGTACCCGAGTTTGAAGACATCCCGCTCTCCGAGCGTGCCCGCCGGGTCAATGCCTGGTGCCGCCGCCTGGGCAAAGACCATGTCGTCCTCGTTTCCGTCCATGTCGATGCGGCCGGCTCCGATGGCCAGTGGCACACCGCCACCGGCTGGAGCTGCTACACTTCCCCCGGCCAGACCGCCGGCGACCGCCTTGCCGACTGCCTCTACCGCGCTGCCGAGAAACATCTGCAGGGGCACAAGATCCGGACGGATTATTCCGATGGAGATGCGGACAAAGAAGCTGGGTTCTATATTTTGAACCGAACGAAATGCCCGGCCGCTCTGGTGGAATGTGGGTTCATGGACAACAAGGAGTCACTACAGTTTCTTGTCAGTCCTGACGGGAGGAAAGCCAACGTCTCAGTGATTGTTGACGGCATTCTTGAGTTCATTTCGTAACCCCTAGACTTTTTGAGTATTTCTCGTCCACCACTGTCCACGTGTCCACTTTGGGTCGGGTGGACATTTGCGTATTACAAATAATATGGTTATCTTCGTTATCGCTTGCAAGCATCAAATAAAAGATGATCAACGAGAAGAAGAGTATCGTTGAGACTAACGAAAAATTTAAATCATATGAAAAAATTTGATTTAATTCTTTGATGTTCGATCATCGGTTTGATCTGCTCGGTTCTAGGGCTGGTATTTCCAGGGTCGAGCATTGCTGCATGAGTAGGTTATGCCATATCAGTGGTATCCTTCTTAAATAGCATTACAAAGATCAAGAAAAAGCGTTAATTACGCATGTGCCAGCGGGGTGCCCTCCACTGGCCTTTTTTTACTTTATTCGCGGGTTTTCTTTTTTGCTAAAACCTTCGTTTTTTCTTATCTTTGGTCGTATCATTAGATATGAATTTTTATTTTGGGGTTAATAATATCTCAGATATGTTGAAGCTCAATAAAATAAAGCCTTTAGTCATTATTGGCTTTGGCTATGACTTGGATGGCTATTATGCTGATTTGGAGCCATTTCTGGTATCTAAAACACCCTATTTAATAGAAGAGCCATTTTTAGAAAGTGTACTAGCTATCGGTAAAAAACACTCCGTTGAGACAGAATGGGTGACCTATAATGAGTAAGCCTATCTATGGAAGATATAAGATGTTATTTTTAAGTTGTTTTCTTGTAATGTCATAAACATGAAGTGGAGGCAGATTATCAATTGGTTTAGGGACTCTTCTATGAGGAAGAAGTTCTTAGAAAATTTCAATAATAATGCGCAGATTAATTTTCATAATTTATCTGTCAATGCATTATTAAAGGCAAGAACCTGTTCTGGTAGTTCTGATTCTAGGTTCCGCCACGAACTTTCCGCCCCGGTTATCGCCAGTGGATTCATTATCGAAGTTATTGCCGGAGAGGATGTGCCTCAAGAAGATATCTTTTTGATAGGAAGAACTGTTCTTTACAGCGAAAGTGTCGTTCGCTGGTTATGGGCACTTCATTGGGACACTCTGATTATTAAAGATATCCGATCGGGGCGTTCTGGGGAATGGGCAATTAAGGACTTTGTCCATCTTGGAGGGCTCCTTGATGCCGTCAAGAAGAATCTCAACCTGATTGAAATGTAATAGTTATGTGGCCTTTTTCCAGAAAAAAAACAGTAGAGGAAAAAGTGGGTGAAATGATAAAGAGCGAGGCCCCCGATTTCGCTCATCTTTTCGGCAATCTCTCCAATAGAGACAAAGCCGCTGTTTTATATAAAGAGCTTTCTGTTCTTCTTCATCCGGATCGTTTTATCGGTTCTGATGAAAAGACTGTCGAGCAGGCAGAAGCTTTGTTCAAAGAACTCTCAAACTGTCGTACAGACATTAATAAGTTATTGACACTTAAGGACAAGGCCGAGCAATTCATTTCTGAACAATAGTAATCATATATGAAGTGCAATAAATGTGGAGCAGATTTCGGAGAAGGTCTATACTGCCAGTATTGTGGAATTGATCGCGTCGAGGGATTGGGTTCTTTCCATGGGCTTCATCCCAATGCCGAAGCAAGTAGTGACCAAACTCATGGCAGCACTACTCCTGGGGGTATTTCCATATCTAGAACAGATAGCATGCTCTGTTTCAGTTGTGGCGAGATTATACCGGGTGAGGCCGAGTATTGTCCATATTGTAAGATATCACAATATGTCATTTGCCCAAAGTGCGGACTTCGCTATTTGGCGCAATACCCTAATTGTTATAAATGTGGCACCAATAGAAATGATTATTTAAAGCAGCAAGAAAACGAACAAGAAGAGCGTCGAAGAAAGGAAGCAGAGGCCCGGCGAAAAGCAGAAGAAACAAGGAGAGAAGAAGAAGAAAAGAGACGGAGAGAAGAGGAAGCAAGGAGAGCAAGAGAGATACAGAGGCAAAAAGAAGTCCATAGAGAGACCAAAAACCTCGATATCCCGCAAAGTCAAGGCGGGGGAAAGGTGAGTTTAGTAGTAGCCAGTTGCCCATATCATTCGCCGCGTATTATTTGGTTTGAGACACCAGATGGAAGAGCAATTTCTTCCCCTTTCGAGTCAAGTAGAGAAGAATTTCATTTTAATACTATTCTCTATTTTTCCCATAATTCAGTAGGTATTGCCTTTTATAGTGATGGTGTGTTATATTCAATATTAGAACCCGAAGGTCATTCGGTTTCGTATGCATATAAGGCATCAGAACTAGTGCCTTATGATTCCGAAGAAGCAGATGATACTAGATTTTACGAAAACGAACCGTACAGTTCTTCTGGTTTTTATAAAATAGATAATTATTACTTCTCTTTAGACGACCATTCTTTTTACTGTTGTACCAAAAGGCGTTCCTATAATGGATTATCAGTACCAGCTATGGTTGGTGTATGTATATTGTTTGGCCTTTTTATCTGGGCCGCAGTTAGTACTACGAGTGATTCATTGGCTGCCCTATTTGGCATGTCAAGTTCGGGCGCGGTAGGAACTATTCTTGGAGTAATACTATCCTTAGTTGTGATAGTAATACTTGTAGTCGTTAATCATAGGGATCATATAACCACAGTTTGTTTTCATAGACAATCGAATGATGACGAACGAGATTATAGAAATGCTAATACCTCAAATGTTGGGATAACCGACTCTAGTATTGTGAGGAATCTTTCTCCAATGCAAAGGGACTTGTATGAGTCTGCTATTGTTTATCTAGAGAATTTATCGGTCGATCTACAGCATGAGTATCGTGATTTCAACGCTCTTAATATTGATTCTAAGCTATCTCGTTTGGAATGGACGGTATCCAGAAAACTCATTACTGATCATCATGTTTCAAGAGTTGTAGATTTGATAATAAAAGATCGGGATTACTGGGAGCAACCAGATTGTTTAAAATCCATGAATCTCGGAAATGAGGTATTGAAGATTATAAATAGTGTTAATGTTTGAACGTTAGAGAATGATGAAATGCAATCATTGTGGACAGGATTTCGGTGATGGACTGAACTGTAAGCATTGTGGGATTGATAGAGTCGAAGGTCTTGGATCTTATTCTGGTTTTCGTCCCAGTTCGGACTCAGTTCCTTTCCATGAAGAGCCCACTGTTCTTTCTAATAACACAAAAACTTCGCTTTGTTTTAAGTGTGGCGAAATTATCCCAGCCAATTCCTCCTTTTGTCCATATTGCGGGACACCTTTGTTTGTAACCTGTCCTGCTTGTAAGAAAAAGCATCCTTCTCAATATCCATTTTGTCCATATTGTGGAACAAACAGTAATGATACTATTAGCCAAATTGAAGAATCCCAACAAAATAATACACATGATATTTTGGCAAATAAATCGTTGCGAGAAGGCTCTATAGTAGAGAAGAATGAAAATATTACAAGTATAGTTCGGTTACAAGGAATTGAGATTCTCGAATCCAATGGGAGTTATTATTTTCTCATAAATGGTGTCAAGCAAGAACAGTATTATTCATATGCCAAACTATGGAGAGAATGGAGCCACGGTTATCTTTTTGTCGTAAAACAATTAGGTGGTGGAAGACGCCGGGCCATACTGAATTTTAGTAGAAATGATAGCTCTTTACGAAAAGTGTCCGACTTCGTTTTCCCTGATGTCGATTTTGATGGCGATATCCTTTATGACTACCGGAGTCTTGATTATGTCATTTGTGGTAAGAAAAGAATTGTAACCGAAGTTAATCATATTTTTGGCATCCCCGGTTTTGACGGTTATGGCTTCCCCGTTTTAAGAGTTCCTTTAGCTATGAATAGCATTGATAATATTCCCTCTGATGGAACAGGAGAAGCCTGGTTGATTTTAAGTCTAGACAACGAATGGCCTGTCTTGTATTATTACGAGTTAATCAAACATAATGCTTTGGTTGTAAAGCATTATGTTGCTAAAAGTAGATGGAGTTGGAATTTGTATAAGAATGAATCGAGAGATTAGATATGTTTTCTTCTTTAATAATAAAGCAACTCCATAAAGTTTAAACGTTGTGGAAATGAAATTGGAAATGGTTTCAATTGCAAACACTGCGGTATAGATCGGCTACACCTTTATTGGTGTATATCTCGATAAGAAAGGTGACATTCCTTTAACGTCTGGTAGTACTACTCCAGTCGGCATATCTATTGTTGATTCAAAGAATATGCGCTGTTGTGGAAGAGAAGGATAAGGATACGAAATTACTGGTTTTCTCTGATGGAGTTTTGCGTATATTAGCATGCAAATAGTCAGAGTTTTATAATGCTCAATTGTAAAATATTATGAAATATAACCGTTGTGGCAATGTCATATTCCGCCTATAGAGTTTGATATAAAGGAGGCATTGCACGCCAAATAACACTGATTAGTCTTCTTTTCCCAACATATGATGAATCTACACTTATTATTTATTTGCTCTTTATTCCTCTCTGTAGGTTCAGCCCAATCACATCACCCCCCTTTTACCGAGACGATTGAAAGCGTTTTCTCTCCCCATGTGTCTGTTCTGGGCATTCCTCTCGGCTCGGAATACAAGTCCTTTGCGAAGGAGTTGAAAGGAAAAGGGTTCAAAGTTAAAGCAGAGCGTGTCAGCGAGAAAGACGATACTATGTATGGGAGGTATCACGAGTGCTTCTTGCTGGGTGAAGTGGAGGGTAATCCTACATCCCTTCGGCTGAAGATGTCGTGCATGACCAAGACTGTGTTTGAGGCCGAGGTGGTGTTGCGTGAGTTTATCGATGTGGAAGAGGCTGCCGAACAAGTCAACCGGATGATACCAAACGATGTCGCTCTCTATCCTGTTGCCATCGTGGAGAACAATACGCCTGGTGGCAATACTCTGGTGGAAATGGTCGGAAAGGATAAAAAAGTCACGAGTTACCTGTGTCTGCCATGGGGTCGTGTCTTTCTGCGTTTCTATGATGACGAAGCAAAAGTCGAGAAGAAAGATGCTATAGGCCTGCTCGATGCCAATGTATACGAACTGACGCTGAACCACGAATGTATCATTTGTATGCGCTATTACGACGCTGCTGCCGCCAAACAGGCCAGGGCTGAAGCGGGACACGTATCTTTTTAATTATGCGATGAAACGGATGTTCACATATCTGTTGTTGTGCGTTTTGTGCATACCTTCTTTTGGCGGCACAAAGCGGGCTTTGGTGGTGTGCGTCGGTGCCTACCCGTCGGAGTCAGGTTGGAACACGCTGGCTTCACAAAACGACAAGGCGCTGGTTCTCGACCTGCTGGATCGCTGTGGCTTCCCTTCTTCCAATGTTGTTTGCCTGACCGAAACCGAAGCAACTTACGCCGCTATTGTCAAAGCGTTGGAAGAACTCGCTACTGTATCCCGCCCCGGCGACCAGATATACATCCATTTCAGTTGCCATGGGCAGCAGATAACAGACCAGAACGGCGATGAGGCACTGAGAGATCCAAAAGACCGGTACGATGAGGCGCTCATACCATACGACGCCTCCGTTGCATACAACTGGAATGGCTATCGCGGCGAGCATCACTTGATAGATGATACGCTCAACGACTATCTCGCCCGAATCCACAAGGCAATCGGCTCTCGGGGAACAATACTGCTCGTGGCCGATGCCTGCCACAGCGGCGACATCTCTCGTGAAAATATTGACCCAAGTTTGCCGCCATTCCGTGGTGCCCTTGATGCTTTCGACCAGCCGTATCGTGGCTCGACCAGCAAACCCGTTACCCATCCATCATCCTGGATCAGCCTCAGTGCTTGCAAGTCCTTCCAGACCAATTTCGAGGTTGAGATAGACGGCCAGCGCTATGGCCGCCTGACTTATGCCATCAGCCGCTGCCTGAAACCGGGAATGTCTGCCGGTGAACTGGTCTCGGCGTTGGATGCCTGCTATCGCCAGCTGCCCATGCCATTGGGCAAGTCGCAATCTCCTCTCTTCGAGATGCCCGATAACCTGAAAAAACATATCTTGTTCGATGGCCGATAAAAACTACATCAACCGGCTCATTGACGGAGACGCCCGCGCCTTCGACGAGATCTATTACGCCTATAAGGATCTTTTCATCGGCGTACTCCGAAAGTCGTATGGACACGATTACGATCATGCCATCGACCTTTATCATCGCGCAATGGCCGCTCTCGACAACAATGTTCGCCGGGGACGAATCAAGCACGATGAATTACCCGATGAGAAGCTCAAGGCCTACATCATCAATACAGGCAAATGGATTTCTCTCAACGATCATCGGAAACGGCAAACCCCTATGACCTTCGATACCGAGATGGTATTCCGTAAAGGCAATTCGATGGCAGATGATGAAGCCGATGCCGAGAGATCTGAGCAGCTATCAATCATCCGCAAGACCGTGCTCGAAATGAAGATGCCCTGCTCGCAGCTTCTTGACCTGGCCATCTATGAACGCAAGACACACGAAGAAATCGCCGCCATTATGGGCTACGCCAGCGCCCAGTCGGTAGCCAATCAGCGCCATCGCTGTATGGATAAACTCGTAAGTTTTGCCAAATCAAACCTTAAAAAGTCCGGCTATGAACTCAGATAACGAAGAATTGATAGAACTGCTTGAAGACGCCATTGTAGAAAAGGGCGCGATAGCACACATGCAGGATCTCGATCGCCGGCAAAAGCGGCATCGCAGGGTCTGGTTCAGCAGTGTAGCTGCGGCAGCTGCTTGTATCATTCTTTTCTTCGGCGTCAGCCTGAAACTGGGGCACGATGCCCGGACAGTCGGATATGCATTCAATCCCGTATATGGTCAGATGGGTGGTTCTGAGATTACCGCGCTCATGCAGAACCACCAGATTGCCGAAGCGCGTGACGCCATCATCGAAGCTCGGGAGAAATTGGCGCAAGAAATAGAAAATCCTTCATCCTCCGATCCAGAGTATAAGGCGCAACTCTCTATTGACAGCCAGGAACTCGATCTGCTCGATGCAGTGTGTCTCCTGCGCGAGGGGCGCTATTTCAAGGCGAAGAAGGCGCTTCAACAGATTATCAAATGTAATGGTGCCTTTGCTTCGGAGGCTCAATCTCTCCTGGAAGCCCTATGATACGTTCTCTCCGGTTGCAGATACTTCTATTGGTCGCCTGCGTGCCATTGCTCTGCTCAGCACAGTTGCGCCGAGGGGAAGCTACAGTCGTGTACCAATTGCGTGAAGGTGTCTACTACGCATCGGTAAACCGCGCCGGCTGGTCTGCACCCAAGAGTGTCAGGCTTTGTTCCGAGAGAGATATAGAAGCATTACCCTTGAACCATACCCTATATAAGCTTGGTCCTTCCAAGAAAGCCTATTCGCTGATAATGGCTCCATTGGAATCCCTCTTGAAAAAGGGAGACAAGATCTATTATGTGCCGACAGGCAAGCTACATTTCATCAATTTGGACGCGCTCAGCGACTTGAAAGGGGTTCGGCTGTTTGAAAAGTATGGCTTCTATAGGGTTTCTAACACAACGGAACTGCCCGAAAGGGAAAAAGACGATCCGTATTACTCCATGATACTTTTTGGCGGGATGGACTATCACGCATCTCCGGAACTGTTGAATCATTATGCCTGGTATTGCCATACCGAGGATTCTCAACCATTCTATCAAGACTGCCAAGGTCTTCCATTGGATGGCGTTTATCTGGGGCATATGGATGACGGAACTCGAGCCGGTATCAAAACGTTGGTCAACAGCAAAGACGAGATTAAGTTCATCTACCACACCCGGAAGTTTATAGCACGGCCTCATACCGGCGCTGAAGCATGTGAAGAATTATTCCGGTCAGAAACGGGGTTAGCCGGACCTTATATCCTACACGTCTCAACGCATTCGTTCAATATCGACTGCAACCGGATGCCCGGTGAATCTGATGCATCATATAAACAGAAACTCTATAAAAGTTGTGGCTTATTATTCTCCGGGGCCGGTCACACGTTGGATGGCGAAACATTACCCTACCATCTCAACGATGGGCTTCTCTATGCTGAAGAAATCGCCGCGCTCGATATGGAGTATTGCTCTATGGTAGTCCTTGGCGCATGCAACACTGCTCTGGGCGTTGTTACGCAGGATGGTATTCTGGGGCTGCAGAGCGCCTTCAAGGAAGCCGGAGCCCAAACGCTACTCATGACACTTTGGAGCGTCAACGACAAAGCGACGTCCGAGTTCATGAAAAGGTTCTATACCTATCTCTTCGACGGAAAAACCAAACACGAGGCACTCATCCGTGCGCGGGCAGATTTGATGAATAGTGCCGACTTCAGCGATCCCGTCTATTGGGCACCGTTCATCATGCTTGACTGATCGTCCTGTGGAAATCTTGGTCGCTTCCCTTTACTCCGCAGGTATCGCAGCTGCGCCCGAATCCAGAACGTATCGATTTCCGTATCGAGCGGGAGCACCTCTTGCAGTTGCAGCAGTTGAATGAGGAATTGACAGAGCGCGTTAGGCATCGTTTCCGGGAGATTCTGCTCTGTTACCAACGCATCATAGGTTCCCCACAGAAGCGCAGGAATCCGGGCGTCCTTAGGCTCGCGGCCACGTTTTCTGCGGCCGGTAAGCAGTTCATCCTTTGCTTGCTGAAGTGTTACAATCTCCGGCAAGTGCGTTTCCAGATAATCGCGCATCAGCTCTTCACGAAACCAATTGCAGCAGTTCTGCAGGCGCACTGAGCCCTGTTTGCATCGCAGCGTAATCTCGTGTCGTTCTCCTTCAAGGTTCTCGTAACAGAACACATAAAGCCGAAGCAGGTCCTGGCGCGTATAGTTTTCAAGTGCCTTCCTGAAGGATGCTTCGTCAAGGGCCGGCGTATGCCGCAGCACATAGTCTGACATTAGAATCAGTGCATTCAAGACACCTGTGTTAAGAGTAATGTCCAGTCCTTTGTAGGAATGGATCAACTCGCAGTAGCTCTCTGATAGCCGCGTAACGTCAACCTTTGTCTCGAGAATAAAGGTCCCGTCCGGTTCTTCTTCAATCACGTCGGATTCGACTTCGTAGGAAAGTTTCATGATTAGGGCTGACAACATGTAGTCAGAATGGGAAAGAATCAATCGTGCCATATAAAAGTGCGTTAACACTCTTTATATGTCTGTATATATGAGACATAACCATTCCCGACAAAGAAAGAAATCCTTATTTCAGCCCCATTTCTTTTTTTCAAGCCCAAAAATCCCTCACTAATTTTGATTATCTCCGCTCAAAACATCACATATAAATATCAGAAGACCGGCAACAAACCACATTAAACATAAAACCAAAACGCCATGAAACACATCTTAACCCTCATCCTCCTCCTCGCTGCAACCTTCAGTGCCTCAGCGCAAATCGGGTATCAGCAAACGTACAACAACCGTCAGCAGCAGTACAGCGCACCCCAGCCTGTAACGAAGTCCTATCGGACAACAGCCTACATGGCCGACGCCCGTGGCAATGTCTACAAGATGCCCATCATGGTCGAAGTCACGATGCGCGAATACGGTAGCATGACGATGCGTGTTTCCCAGAAATACGTTGACACCGGCTTCGGCGGTCGCTGGGAGAAAATCTATTCCGGAGGCAATGTCCGGGAGTGTCAGTCGTTCGTCAGCAACAACGCCCTCGAATCGCAATTCATGTACAAAGCCTCCATCGATACGAACACCTGGTATTTTGACCTATAGTTATGGTAGTTATCTACATATTCCTTGCTTTATTTGTTGCCCTCGCAGTCATTTTCTTTGTGCTCTGGATGTCCTCCCACAACGACATCGCTTCGCGTGAGCGGGAATATCAAGAAATCAAAGATATGCGCGAAACGATGGGCAGACTGTTCTACCGACTTTCTGTCATAGACGGGAAACTACCTGCACCAGATGAAAACGCCAAGCAGTATCCGAGTCCTGAACCCAAAAGCCACCCATTGACCACCGAATCTGTCCGAACAGCCTTGCGATATAACCGTTTCACCCTCGATCCGGCCAATCCGGAGGAGCCAGACATTGTATACTTCAACCATGACGATGTTCACTATCGGCTCAACACGAGGAGTCTCCCATACTTATCCATTGAGGTAGGATTCCGTTACGATACTGGCGAGGAAAACATAGCCTTGATGAAGCAGATTGCCCAGGAGATCACCTATCAAATGTTCATTGCCAAGGTCTTCGTCTCTGAGGAAGGATACTATGTGTTCCAAGCGGATATGATGGCCGACGATTATCTGAAGTTTCGCAACAATCTTCGCTGCTACATCGACGTACTTACTGATGCGCAGCGCCGATTCGCTGAGATGTACAACACGAAGATCCAGGAGCAGAATGACGCCAAGGAAAAGGCGCTTCAAACCACCCTCCTTGCTGCTCAGACCGATGCGGCCGGAAACAAGCTTCTGTCGTGATGAAACAGATATCTCTCCTCCTGCTAATCCTATGCGTCATCGGTTGTTACCACAACCAGACGAAGGCTCCTAATGCATCTAGCCGGGTATGGCTCTCTCCGAGTAATGAGTATGTTGACACCTCTCGCGTCTGTCCGGCCACCGACTCCATTGACTGGTATGCAGAAGTCGATGTCACGCGTGACTGGTATCCCGAAAGTCGTATCGTCCATCTATTCGGGAAGCCAACACGGCAACAGGTTGCCAAATGGAGGAATCTTTGTAGTCGGGATACCCTGCACTCGGTAAGTCAGTTGGAGTTGTCTCGTTTCGCCTATGGCATCCGTCATCTCACGGCCTTTTATGACTTAAACAATCTTTCAATCGCTGATACAGAGGAGTCCGAATTCATCCTCTGGCGATTGGCCCAGTTCACCGGAGATTCCATCATGCCCTTAAACGTGCAGGCCCAGTTGGAAATGTTCCTTCGGCAAATTGACCGTCTTCTCGAATTTGACGCGCAGTTCCAGGTTGAGCGCAATATGAAGGCCATCATGGAAGCATACCTGAACCATAGGTACAACCGGATTGCAATACGGGAGATTGCACTACAGCCCGCCACTTTACCACTGGCCGACAATATCCTTTATGATTACGTGCTGGCTATGGAATATTGCGAATCCTATTCCTCAGCATTTGAAGCAGTCAACTATCCCAACGGTATGGCCTCTTCATATCCGGTCACGTATGGTGAATCTGAAACCAACAATGCTATAATCGTCCGTAGCGCCGTGAACGCCTGGGTGTATCCGGATTCTCCCCAACTGATCGGCCCGGACAGTCGCTATGCGACGATTCCACTCGTCATGGCGGAGTATGATGCTTTCATCAAAGGACTGGAAGAAGGTGAACTCGAGCTTCCAGTTGCACAAAGACGTGAAGCCCTGCTGAAGGAGAAAGCCGCTTGGAAAAAATGGATGGACTTCCGAATCGAGATAGCATCCCAACTTCCAGAGCCCTATCGTTCTGCCTTTGACCACGCCACGCGATCGATTTGCCGCAGGAAACTCATTACCCTCAAGAACCGATACGAATGCTTCGGCTATATGAGTGATGATTATTTCAGCACGTTGCTGCCCTTTGACTGTACTGATCAGGGATTAGCCACATACGGTCAGTCATCCGAAGGAATTGTCCCAGACTTCTCGCCGTATTATTATGACCCCTCTTGGCATATCCTTTACTCGGAGAATGGGCGGGTATTACTCTACTTCCCGCGAGACTCTGCCGCCACGCACTTTGTCATCCCTTCGGAAGTCCAGGCTATCGGCGATAACGCCTTTATGTGCAATCAACACTTGACGGAACTGACCCTGCATAACAATATCCGAAGGATTGCTGCATGCTCTTTCCACGCTTGTGCTGAATTACGATCTATGACTATCCAGGGCCCCTTGACGGAAATCCCCTGGAGAGCCTTCGATGGGTGCCCCAAACTGGAAACCGTTGATCTTCCGGCCACAATCGAATCAATAGCCGGCTTCGCCTTTGCAGGATGCACCAAACTCCACAAATTGATTGTACGAAGCCCTGATCCGCCTGTCTTTCAAATGGACAATTCGGAACCTGGCGTTACCGACTTCGACTGGGCATTCAACGATATCAGTTTTACCAAATGCATCCTCTACGTACCGGCTGCATCCATATCCAAATACCAGAACGCCATCGGCTGGAACCGATTCAAGCACATCCAAGCAATATGAAACCAGAGTCGATACAACCCCCTGAGGGAAACACTGCACAAGAAGCCATCTCTCGCTCATCCCGTTTCCTTATAGGAGTGGCCACTGCCACCATCGTCCTGCAGTACATCGCCCACGAATTGCTACCCCTCCCATTTGTGTCGGGCAGCGACACGCTAACAACCGGCGGACATCTCAGGATTTGGATCATCATCGGCCTGGGAGAGAGTAAAACTTTGGCCATCCTCCTGCTTGCCAGCTGGGTGGGGCAACAACTTAAGTGTCGATTTCCGGCCCCCTCTGAAGTTGCTAAATGGACGTTGTGGATTATAGCCGTCCTCGGCCTGGCATTGTTTGTCTATGGCCTGCAAACCCAATGGCTGCCAATCCGTTTCTTTGGCGGATGCATTGTCGCCGCTATCATCCAAGGATACCTGACAAACCACAGTACACCTACAAACAGGCGAACCAGCGAACTCGCTCTTACCTGCGTCGCATTTGCTTTGTTGTTCATCGGCCTTTACGGCATTGAACGCCACCGCTGGATCAGGATCTTCGCTATGATGCCGTTCTGTTATTACATGCTTCGGTTATCGTATGACACATGTGTCCAGCGTCTTATGGAGAAGCCATGGGCGAAACCGACCATCTCGGTCTTGTCGGTTCTCTCATTCCTTTGCGTTGTCTTTCTGCTGGTCAGGTGCCTATGTGGCGATTGGCTGTCCTTCTATTATCTCGTACCAGTCTGGGCGGTACTTCTTCAGCCGGTAGTGGTCTATCCGCTCATCTTGAAAAGGAGGAAGAAGGACAAGAGTGATGATAGAGTTTCACTGCCCTTTTCTTAAATTTGCAAAAACATACGACCTTTTTCATGGCAGAACAAGGAACTTATATTTACGATTATCCACGGCCGGCGGTGACGACGGATTGCGTACTCTTCAGTAAAGATGATAACGGCGAGCTTTCGGTCCTGCTCATTGAACGGGTCGGCGAGCCCTATAAAGGCTGCTGGGCATTCCCTGGCGGCTTCTTGGAGATGGATGAAACCGTAGAGGAAAGGGGCAGTGCGCGAGTTGTGTGAAGAAACGGGTCTGGCCCTTTCACCGGATGACGGCCGTGACGCTCGCTGGTTCCCAGTCTCTGCCCTGCCACCTTTGGCGTTCGACCACGACCAGGTTCTAAAAGATGCTCTAATTGCACTACAGCAATGAAAAACTATCTGATGAGTGCGGCTGTCGGAGACATCGCCGGCAGTGCTTACGAAGGACGAAGCCACCGTACAAAAGACTACGACGCGGTAAAGATGTTCAGCTCCCGCGCGAAGTTCACCGATGACACGGTGCTGACCTTCGCGTGCGCCGAGGCCTTTCTGGATGGGAAGGACATGGCTTGGAACCTTTGGAAGTGTGCCCACGAGCACCCCGATGCAGGATATGGCCACCAGTTCAAGCTGTGGCTCGCGGCGCATGACATGGCGCCCTATGGCAGTTTCGGCAACGGGTCGGCCATGCGCTGCTCATCAGCGGGGTGGCTCGCGAAGAGCGAAGAAGAATGTGTCCGCCTTGCCACAGAGACCGCAGCACCGACCCACAATCACCCCGAGGGCATCAAAGGGGCCGTCGCGACGGCCCTTGCCATCTTCTATCTGAAGAACGGGGCAGACAAGGCGTTCATTCGT